>Ga0207754_100070_pt1 | contig 95867 bp, 98 predicted proteins | sample A23E1SouthBayCA_FD_187728 | JGI IMG/M metagenome (GOLD analysis project Ga0207754, IMG submission 187728) | Aerobic enrichment media microbial communities from Eden Landing Ponds, California, USA - A23 E1 (SPAdes) | ecosystem: Environmental > Aquatic > Marine > Unclassified | place: Emeryville...
GGGAGCCACACCTCGTCGGCCAGCGCGGTCGTCACGTCGTGTTCCAGTTGGTCCGAGAGCGCGGCCGCGGCGCTGGCGTCGAGATCGGGCTTGTTCTCGACGGCGACGATCCGTTCGACCCAGTCGGGGTAGGGACGCTTCCGCTTGATCTCGATTCGGTTGCCGTGCTTGCGCTTGTGCACGAGCCCGCGTGCCGCCGCGCGGTGGATCGCCTCCCGGACGTAGCGCCACGGGTAGCCCGGATCGGGGAGCGCGTCTCGGTAGTACGCCCACTCCGCGGGCGCGTGGCGAACGATCGGGAGGAGGTCGCCGTCGATTTCGCGCCCGCCGAACTCGCGGCGGGCGGCGAGCCCGTCGGGGTCGCACTCGATCACAATAGTGTCCCAGCGGCGCCGCTGGGTGCCGAGTTGGCGCGAGACGATCACCGGCGAGTCCGCGGCGTCAGAACTCGTGGCGTCGCTGGCGTCGACCGTGCCCCCCTCGGTCGGCGGCCAGCCGAGTTCGGCCCAGCGACAGACCAACAGCTCGAAACTGAACTCCGAATCGACGGTGGGTGTCGGCACCGCTTACGCCGGTGTGCCGACGTACCCCTCGCCCTCGGCCTCCTTCACGTCGTCGAGGTACTCGTGGGCTTCTTCGAGGATGTCGCGGGGGCCGTCCTGCGTGATCGTGTTGAGCGCCTGATCGTAGTCCCGCCACTGCATGTCGCGGTGTTCGGCCGAGAGTTCGGCGCTGGCCTCGAACGACCGGGCGATGAACAGGTGGACCGTCTTGTGGATCGTGTTCCCGTTGGCCTCGAACACGTAGTCGTACTCTTTGCGAAAGCCGTCGATGAGTCTGAAGTCCTCGATGCCGGCTTCCTCCGTCACTTCTCTGATCGCGGTCTGCTGAAGCTCCTCTTCCCCCTCGACCCCGCCCTTGGGAAACTCCCAGTCCCCGGGTCGGCTCTTCAGGAGCAGGTACTCCCGTTCGCCGCGGGTGTCGCGGAAGAGGATGGCTCCGGCAGACGTCGCTTCGACCGTCATTGCGACCGGCTAGGCGTCGTGCTCTTAAATTGGCTTCGGTGGGGCAAAACCGCAGTTCAGCATCAGCCTCCCCGACCACCGGTAGATGCGCTTTTCACGCTCGAACCCAATCTCCGGGTATGACCTTCGTTACGACGCTGACGTTCCGGAGTGGGGACCGGGCCGTCCTCGACGACACCGTTACCGGGCTCAAAGAACAGGTCGAACGGAAGGGCGCCGAGTGCAAAGGCCCCCATCAGGAACAGCCCGACCACCACACCGTCCCACTGTACAGTCGGTGCCAGCCGGGCGAGCAGTACGACCCTTGGAACTACACGGTGTACACGCGCTGGCTGGAGATCCACGGCTCCGACCACATCGCCCGTGAAGTCGTCGCGACCGACCTCCCGGACTCGATCCGTGTCGAAGTCGACGTGGAACGCCGCGCGAGCCAGGCTTACCGCTGATCGATCGTCGATTCGCTCTTCTCTCGGAAAAACGGCGACGGACTCAGAGCAGTTCGGCTTCGCCAGTCGCGTCGTCGGCGTCGAACGCCGTCACGCGGATCCGCACTTCGTCGTCGACAGCCACGTCCGTGTCCGGTAGGCGGAGTCGCGTATCCCCGATCCGGACCAGTGCGTCGTCGCCGTCACGGCCGGTGATGATCACCGGAAGCTCGTCGCCAATTTCATACTGCGGCGTCGCAGTCCGGAACTCGAACCCCGCGAGGAAGGCGTCGAAGTGGCTTATACGCGGCTCACCTCCTCACTCTCGCGGTCGCTAACGTACTCACGACCGAACCCGGTCACTGCGGCGACGATGAACACCGCCACGAGGAACCAGCCGTGGAACACGTACGGGAACACCGCGGCCGGGTTGACGACCATGTTGACGGTGAACCAGCCGTACTCGTCGGGCAGCGTCTGCATCGCGGAGTAGCCAGCGAGCACGCCGCCGCCCCACGGGAAGATGTACCCCAGCGCCGAGGTGTTGGCGTCGAGGATGTTGGCCCGACGGTAGCCGTTGATGTTGAACCGCCGACCCAGCGTCCGGATGTACGGCGCGATCGCGATCTCGGCGGCGGTGTTGATGGTGACCATCGCGTTGACCATCGCGGTCCCGAGCACCATCGTCACCTCCGCGCGCCGGACCGTCGTGGCGACGGTGTCGAGCAGCCAGCGCTGCAGTGCCTCGAACCCGCCGCCCTGGCGCATGATCTGCGCGCCGGCGACGATCAGCAGCGTGAGGACGATCAGCGGGAAGAAGCCCACCGCGCCGTTGTAGAGGCTGCCGCCGACGCCGGCCTCGCCGGCGGGCACCGTCTCGATCACCGCGCCGATCAGGGGCGCGGTGTCGAGGGCTGTCGCCAGCCCGGACTCCGGCGCCATGAACACCAGCACGTCGCTGACGCCGACATCGACCAGGTCGAAGTAGCCGAGCATGACGTTGAGGACGAACGCCGTAAACAGCCCCCACGAGACCGCCTCGACGATGTGACGACCCCGGATCGCCGTCCCGATGACGATCGCGACCGGAATCAGGTGGAGCAGCCCCCACGCGGCGCCGGCGTACTTCACCCGCGAGGCGATGACGCCGCCGATGTCGGCGTCCTGTGTCACCGCGCTCACGATGGTCGTGTCCGACACCGGCGCGAGGTTGTCCCCGAACACGGCGCCGGAGAGGATCGCCCCGAACAGGAGGTTCGGGTTCGTCCCCAGCAGCAGCCCGGCCGGGAACACCAGCGTCACGAAGGCGGTCGTCGTCCCGTAGCCGGTCCCGATCCCCGTCGCGAGCAGTCCCGCGAGCAGGAACGTCACCGACGGGAACAGCGCGGCGCCGACCTCGGCGGCGTTGGCGGCCCACACGAGGCCGTCGACGAACCCACCGGCCTGGATGGTGTTCGCGAACATCCCCGCCCAGAGCCACGCGACGGCGGCCGTCGCTGCCACTTCCTGGGTCATCCCCTCGAAGATGGCGTCGGCGTACGTCTTCCAGTCGCCCCGGACGAACGGCAGCCCCGCGATGAGGCCGACAAGCATCCCGACGACGAGGCCCGACGTGTCGCCGATGCCGAGTACGCCCGACTGGAACACGGCCTAGACGATGAACACCCCGACCGGGATGGCGCTGGCGGCTGGCCCACCCCGGGAATCGAGGCTTCGACCCTGCCCTGACTCGATCGTTGGCTCCTCTTCCATACCCCGAGGTGGCGCCACGGCCGCTGATAAATCACCCGTCACGGCGTTTCCCGGACCGGGGACAGCTGCTGCCGCCACGCCGAGGTTTAAGCGCCTGCCAGCCGTCCGATTTCTCGTGCACGTAGACGCCGACGCGCTGACCGAGTTCCGCAGAGATCTCCACCGCCACCCCGAGCCGGCGTGGTGTGAGTTCTACACCACCGCCCGGATCGTCGACGAACTCCGCGCCCGCGACGTGGACGAACTCCACATCGGGCCGGACGCGCTCGAGGACGCCGACGACCCACGGATGTCCCTCCCCGATCAGGCCACCCGCGACGAGTGGCGCGAGCGCGCCGTCGACGCCGGCGCCGACGCTGATCTCGTCGATCGCCTCGACGGCGGCAACACCGGCGCCGTTGCGGTCGTCGAACAGGGGGAGGGCCCCACGGTCGGCCTCCGCGTCGACATCGACGCGCTGCCGATCCCCGAGTCCGACGACGAGGATCACACCCCCGCGGCGGCGGGGTTCCGCTCGGAGAACGAGGGGTACATGCACGCCTGCGGCCACGACGCCCACGCGACGCTTGGGCTGGGCGTGATCGACGCCGTGCTCGACAGCGACTTCTCGGGCACGCTGAAGGTGTTCTTCCAGCCGGCCGAGGAGCGCGTCGCCGGCGGCGGACCGATGTCGCGGTCGGGCCACCTCGACGACGTGGACTCCCTCTATGCGGTCCACATCGGTCTCGACCACCCGACCGGGGAGATCGTCGCCGGCGTCGGCGGCTTCCTCGCGGTCTCCGGCTTCGAGGCGGCGTTTACTGGCACGCCGGCCCACGCCGGCGCCCACCCCGAGGAGGGCGACAACGCGATTCAGGCGATGGCCGAAGCGATCACGAGCATGTACGCGATCCCGCGTCACGCCGACGGGCCGACCCGCGTGAACGCCGGCGTCGTCGAGGGGGGCACGGCCTCGAACATCATCGCCGAGGAGGCCAGGATGGAGTGTGAGGTTCGCGGGCAGACGACCGAACTCATGGAGTACATGTGGGAAGCGGCCGGGCGCGTCGTCGACGCGGCTGCCGACATGCACGACGTGGCGGCCGAGCGAACCCGCAACTCCCGGGCCCCGTCTGCGGAGAGCGACGGGGAACTCGCCGCGGTCGTCGCCGACGTGGCCGACGGCGTCGAGGGCGTCGACTCGGTCATGGACCACGACGATCTCGGCGGGAGCGAGGACGCGACGTTCCTGATGAACCGCGTGCAAGAGCAGGGTGGCAACGCCTGCTACGTCGGTCTCGGCACCGACCACCCCGGTGGCCACCACACCTCGACGTTCGACGTGGACGAGGAGTCGCTGCGCATCGGCGTGGAGACGCTTGCGGGCGCGATCGTGGAACTCGGCGAGACACAGGGCTGATCGAATAGAACCACGAACGAGTGAACGCGAGTGAGTGGGCCGTGGAACCCCCGAACGGGGGTGATGACGGCTTTTGGCCGAGCTTTTGCCAGGGGGCGAGTGAAACGAGCGACCGCAGCAAACGGTCGTTTAGTACTTCGGATCGGCGCCCGTCTGCTCGTAGACGCGCTCCATGATCGAGTCGCGCTGGTCCTGCCAGCGCGGCAGCGCCGACGGGCGGTCCGGGTAGCTCTCGTAGTGGTCCAGTAGCTCTTCCGCGAGGTTGCGGACTTGGTAGATCTGCCAGATCTGGTCGAGGTGGCCGATCGCGCCGCGGAGCGTCTGGAACGCGGTTCGCGGGCCGATCGAGGCCTTCCCAGAGTACAGCGCCTCCGCGATCGGCTCGCCCGGCAGCGAGGCGAGCAGGGCGGTCAGATCTTCCACTTCGATCGCCGTCGAGAGGACGTTGTACACGTCGAGCGCGGCGTAGCGCGCACCGAAGTGGTCCATGATCCGCTCGTTGTACCGCCAGAGCTCCTCGTCGGTTCGGCCGTTCGAGATGGCCGCCATCGCCTCCTCGGCGGCGTACTGCCCGGAGTAGGCGGCGCCGGCGATCCCGCCGCCGGTGGTGGGGTTGACCAGCCCGGCAGCGTCACCGACCGCGACGAGCCCGGGTGCCGTCGCCGAGTCGTACGGTCGTCGCGTCGGGAGGGCGGCGCCGAGCTTGTCGACGACCTCCGCGCCCTCGAACTCGGGGCGGCTCTGGAGATCGTTCCGGAGGTCCTGGACGAGCTTCATCGGCTCTTCGGTCATCTGGAACCCGAGGCCGACGTTGATCGTCGTCGGCGTGCGCGGGAAGTACCAGAGGTAGCCCGAGGCGCGATCCGTCGGCTTGAACACGAGCGCGTCGTCCCACTCGACCGGCTCGGGGACCTCGACGATCTCGCGGTAGGCCGAGCAGAACTGCGAGTAGGAGACGTTCGTGTCGAACGTGGCGTCGGAGAAGTCGGCGTTGTCCTGTAGCACCGAGAGCGCGCCGGCGGCGTCGACGGTGATCTCGGCGCGGAACTCTTCGACCTCGCCCTTGCGCTTCCCGCGAACGCCCTTAACCCGGCCGTTCTTCTGGAGGACGTCGGTGACGACCGTGTTGTAGTGGAACTCCGCGCCGGCCTCGTCAGCGCCGTCGATGAGCTTCCGGCCGTACTCCCAGCGGTCGATGACCGCGAGCTCGCCCGGGACCGGGATGTCGAGCACCGTGTCCTCGGAGGGGATCTCGAAGCGGCCGTGGTCGACGGCGGTGTTGGTGAACGAGGACTCGATCTTCGATTTCGGGATCGCGTCGGGGAACGAGTCCGCACCCTTCAGCGCGTCGCCGCAGGCGATGTGGCCCGCCTCCGCCTTGCTCTTGCGCTCGACGATTGCCACGTCGAGCCCCTCGTGGGCGGCCGTCGCGGCCGCGTAACAGCCGGACGTGCCGGAGCCGACGACGACGATGTCGTACTCGTGGGTACTCATTTGCCAACCCTCGGGTGGGAGGGTGCAAAACTCTTTATCACGAGCGAAGACGGCGACTGCCGACGGCGCGACTTAGTTGAGCGCCCCCCGGTGGCAGAGGACATCCATCATGGCGAGGATATGGGACTACCGGCCGTCGGTGATCTGGGAGTCGACTGAAAACGCACGCGACAGCCAGTGTGAACGCCGCCATCAGTCCTCGTCGGAGTCGTAGTGCTCGCCGGCGGCGTCGGGTGTCCGGGTGCGACCCACCAGCGCCAGCACGACGATGACGGTGACGTACGGCACCGTCTGGATGAGCGAGTCCGGCACGGCGTAGTTCAGCTGCTGGAGCCGGAACTGGAGTGCGTCCAGCGCCGCGAACAGCAGCGACGCGCCGAACGCGCCGAAGGGGTTGTAGTTGCCGAACAGCATCGCGGTGATGCCGATCCACCCCCGACCGTCGACCATCGTCGTGCCGCTGCCGACGAAGCTCCCCACGCGACCGAGCGAGAGGCCGGCGCCGCCGATGCCGGAGAACATCCCGGAGATGAGCACCGCGGCGTAGCGCACCCGCCGCACGTCGACGCCCGCGGTGTCCAGCGCCTTGGGGTTCTCACCGCTCGCCCGCACCCAGTAGCCGAAAGAGGTCTGGGTCAGGACGTACCACGACAGCGGCGTCGCCAGCAGCACGAAGTACACCGGCGGCTCGGCGTCGAACAGCACGGAGCCGACTGCCGGAAGCTGGGAGAGCACCGGCATCGTCCACGTTCCGAACGTGTCCACGCCCGGGGAGTTGACCGCGCCCCAGATGACGTTGCTCGCGAACGGCGCCGCGCCGAGGGCGATGAGCCAGACGGCCAGCCCCGCGATCACCTGATCGGCGCGGTACTCGATGGTGACCACCGCGAACAGCAGCGAGAACGCCGCGCTGACGAGCACGGCGATGTAGAACGCGATCCAGGTCGCCGCGAGCGTCGGCCCGGTGACCGCGGCGGTCAGTCCGCCGAGGGCGACGGTCGCGACGACGCCACCGCCGCCACGGAGCGCTATCTCGCCGAGCGAGTCCCCGAGCAAGCCGAGTGCAGCGCCGGTGATGGCCAGACCGACCGCGACCACGAACAGCAGGACGAGGCCGGCGCCGACTCCCACGCCGGCGTCGCCGGTCAGCCAGTGTGCGACGGCGACGCCGACGAAGGCGCCGACGATGAGCAGCCCCTCCAGCCCGATGTTGATGACGCCGGCGCGTTCGGCGAAGATCCCGCCCAGCGCGGCGAAGGCGATGGGGACCGACAGCCGCAGCGCGGAGGCGACGTACGGTCCGTCGACGACGCTCGCCAGCTCGCCCGCCGCCGTCTCGGGGAACAGCCTGGCGATCAGCAGCGCGGCCCCGAGCAGCAGCGGGCCGGCGGCGACCAGCCCGAACCGCTTGAGCGCGCTCATCGGTCACCCCCCATGCCCCAGCGAACGCCGAGCGTCCGGAAGAACTCGGGCATGGCGACCAGCAGGATCACCAGTCCCCTGATGACGCCGACGAGCTGTCGAGGCACACCCAGTTGGAAGTCGATCGAGAGGCTCCCTGCCTGCATCGAGCCGAATAGCGGCCCGGCGAACAGCACGCCGAGTGGGTTGTTGCTCGCGAGCACGGAGACCGTGATGCCGTCGAAGCCCAGCGAGGGGACGCCGTTGACCCAGCGGCCGACGGACATCAGCACCCACACCGCGCCGCCGAGGCCGCCGATGGCTCCCGAGAGCGTCATGCTGGTGACGACCATGCGCTTGGCGTCGACGCCAGCGTAGTCCGCGGCGTCGGGCTGGATGCCGGCGGTCCGCAGGTCGTAGCCGAAGGCGGTCCCCCAGAGCACGTACGTCATCAGGAGCACGAGCACGACGGCCAGCAGGAGCGCGAGTTCCGGGCCGAACCGCGCGGCGGCCGGCACGTCCCGCGTCTCGACGCTCCCGCTGTCGGGCTTCTGGAAGTACGCCGAGACGAGGAAGAAGGCCACGTCGCTGGCGATGAAGTTGAGCATGATCGTCGTGATCACCTCGTTGGCGTCGGCGTAGGCTTTCAGCGCGCCCGGGATGGCGGCATAGAGGCCGCCGACGACGGCGCCGGCGACCATCGCTACGCCGGCGATGAGGACGCCGCCGATCGCCCCCTCAGGCGCCGCGGGGCCGACGCGGATGGCGGCGAGCGCCGCCGCGAGTGCGCCGAGCACCAACTGCCCCTGCGTCCCGATGTTGAACAGGCCGGCGCGGAACGACACCGCGACGGCGAGCCCCGTGAACAGCAGCAGCGCGGAGTTCTTCAGCGTCTGCTGGAGCACGAACGAGTCGAACAGGGGTGCGAGGAACAGGTAGCGATACACCGCAAGCGGGTTGTAGCAGAACAGCGCCGAACACTCCGCGAACATCCCCGCGACGAGTGTGACGACGCCGCCGAGCAGGACCGCCGTAAGCAGCGCGGCCACGCTGACGATCAGTCGCTCTCCCGCCGACGCGTCGACCAGCCGGCCCATCACGCCGGCCACCGAGTCTGGGAGGCGGTCAGGGTTCATGCGTCACCTCCGGCGCGCACGGCCGCTCGTGGCACGTCCGGCGGTCGCTCGCCCGCCATCAGGAGCCCCAACTGCTCCTCGGTCACTTCCGTGGGGTCGACCACGTCGATCAGTTCCCCGTCGTGCATCACACCGAGGCGGTCGGAGAGGCTCCGGACCTCGTCGAGCTTGGAGGAGACCAGTAACACTGCCGCCCCCTGCTCCCGGAGGTCGAGCAGGCGGTCGTGGATGAACTCCACGCTCCCCACGTCGACACCCCGCGTCGGGTGGGACGCGACGACGGCCTCCGGCTCGCGGGCGAACTCCCGGCCGACAATGAACTTCTGTTGGTTCCCGCCCGAGAGCGAGCGTGCTTCTGCGCCCGCGTCGGCGGGGCGCACGTCGTACTCAGCGACGATTTCCTCGGCGTGGGTCTCGGCGTCGTCCCAGCGGATGCGGCCGGCGTCGGCGAACTGTGGGTCGCGCTGGCTGCCGAGCAGGCCGTTCTCGGTCAGGTCGTAGGACATCACCAGCCCGCGGGCCTGGCGGTCCTCCGGGACGTACGCCATCCCGTCTTCGATGCGCTGGCGCCGCGACTCGTCGGTCACGTCCGTGCCGCCGAGCGCGACACGCCCGGAACTCGGCGTTCGGAGGCCGGTGAGCGCCTCGACCAGTTCGGACTGGCCGTTGCCGTCGACGCCGGCGACGCCGAACACCTCGCCCTCGGCCACTTCCAGGTCGACGCCGTCGACGGCCCGGACTCCGCGGTCGTCTTCGACCACGAGGTCGCGCGCTGCGAGCCCGACCGCGCCGGCGTCGACGGGCGACTTCTCGGTGTCGAACAGCACCTCGCGGCCGACCATCAGCTCCGCGAGTTCGGTGTCGTCCACGTCGTCGGTGTCGACGGTGCCCACGTTCTTGCCGTCCCGGAGCACCGTCACCTCGTCGGCGGCGGCGGTCACCTCGCTCAGCTTGTGGGAGATGAAGATGATCGTCTTGCCGGCCTCGGTGAGTTCGTCGAACACCTCGAACAGCTCCTCGACCTCCTGTGGCGTGAGCACCGCGGTCGGCTCGTCGAGGATCAGTACGTCGGCGCCCCGGTAGAGCGCCTTCAGGATCTCGATGCGCTGTTGCTCGCCCACCGAGAGGTCGGCGACGGTCGCCGTCGGGTCGACGTCGAAGCCGTAGCGATCGGCGAGTTCGGCGACCGCCTCGCGGGCTTGCTCGCGGTCGACCGCGAGCCCGCCCCACTTGCGGGGCTCGTTGCCGAGCACGATGTTCTGGGTCACGGTCATCGGCTCCACGAGCATGAAGTGCTGGTGGATCATGCCGACGCCGGCGTCGATGGCGTCCCGGGGCGAGTCGAACGTCCGCTCCTGGCCGTCGACGACGACGGTGCCGGAGGTGGGCTTGTACAGCCCATAGAGGACGTTCATCAGCGTCGTCTTGCCTGCCCCGTTCTCGCCGAGGAGGGCGTGGACGCTCCCGCGATCGACGGTCAGGTCGACCTCGTCGTTCGCGAGGACGCCCGGGAACTGTTTGGTGATCTGTCTGAGGTCGACCGCTGGCGCAGTCATCTATTTGATTCGAGAGGGTGGAGGGTGGTTCGCCCCCGACGCCGGGAGGGGCCGGACGATCACTCGGGGCTCAGTTCTCGGGTTCGGTCGGAACGTCGATGTCGCCGTTCTGGATGGCCTCCCGCGAGGAGTCGAGCGCGTCGAGTACTTCCTGCGGAATCTCGCCCTCGTAATCGGCGCCGATGACGGCCTCGACACCGCCGTCCTCGAGGCCGAGCGAGACCGTCGACCCGCCCTTGAACTCGTCGTTCACGACGTCCTTCGTCGCGTTGAACACCGCGGTGTCGACGTGTTTGACCATACTGGCGACGATGGTGTGGCTGGCGTCGCTGCTCAGCGACTGGTCGCTGTCGACGCCGATGGCGAGGCGGCCGCGCTCGCCCGCGGCGTTGAACACGCCGCTCCCGGTGGCGCCGGCGGCGTGGTAGACGATGTCGGCGCCCTCGTCGTACATCGAGCCGGCAATCTCCTGCCCGCGGCCCGGGTCGTTCCAGGAGCCCGCGTACGCCGAGCGGACCTCGATGTCGGCGTCAGCGTGGTGGACGCCGGCGATGAAGCCAGCCTCGAACTTCTTGATCAGGGGGTTCTCCTTGCCGCCGACGAAGCCGACCGTCTTGGTCTCGGGGTCGCTGGAGAACGTCTTCTCGGAGCCGCTGTAGCTCCCCTCGTGGCTGAATTCGCGCGTGGAGAGGAGGCCAGCGAGGTGGCCCACCTGGAACGAGCCCTCGTGCTCGCGGAAGCGGTAGGAAGCGACGTTGTCGGCGTCGAGTCCGGCGTCGACGAGCATGAAGTTCTGATCGGGGTACTCCTCGGCGTTCTCCTGGAGCGCGCTCCGCTGGGAGAACCCGATACAGGTCACGAGGTCGTAGTTGGGGTCCGACGAGCTGGCGAACTGGCTCTGGAAGGTGCCGAACTCGCTCTGGCCCTCGGGCTCGGTGTTGTCGTAGGCGATGCCGAGTTCCTCCTCGGCTTTCTGGACACCCGCGTGGGCCATGTCGTTGAACGCCTCGTCCCCGAGGCCGCCCAGGGAGTAGACCATGCCGACGTGAGTCTCGGCGCTGTCACCGCCACTGCCGCCGAGACAGCCAGTCAGCCCGGTCAGTGCTGCGCCGGTTGCGCCCGCGACGAACGTCCGCCGATCGATGTGCTCGCGCATCGTTACCGGTTTTTCCCTTGGAACGGAGGTTAAGCCCATCGTTTCGGTGCTCTATTGAGTTAGATACGTAACTAGTCTGCGGCCAAACCGGTCCGTCCTGTCCCGAGTCTCGAAGCTTCTGCCGCCCCGGCCAGGAAAGATATGCACGAACGTGCCGTGCACCGCCGACGCCGTTGTGAACTGACAGGCGATCCGGAGTGAACGGGCACGCACGACGCGATTTGGGCCTCGCTAGCACGGCGACCGATCCGCTCGGCCGCGCCTGCCAGCCAGCCGTTGGGGAGCTACCCCTCCCACTCCTCGTACTCGCCGTAGAGCCCCTTCGAGAGGTAGCGCTCGCTGGAGTCGGGGAACACCGTCACCACCGCGTCGTAGGGGGCGTCGATCCCGCCGTCGGCGATCCGCTCTGCCACCTGCTTCGCCGCGATCGCGTTCGCGCCGGAGCTGGAGGCCACGAGATGGCCCTCCTCGGCGGCGAGGCGCTGCACCTCGGCGTGGGACTCCTCGTCCGGCACCGCGTGCACCTCGTCGACGAGTGCAGGCTCGAACAGCTCGTTCGTCGAGGTGTCGTGGGTCCCGATGCCCTCGGTCTTGTACTCGCCTTCCTCACGCTCCTCGCCGAGGAGCGTCCCGTAGAGCGAGCCCTCGGGCTCCACGGCGGCGACGTGGGTGTCCGCGTGCTGCTCGCGCCCGTACCGGGCCAGCCCCATCAGGGTGCCTGCGGTCCCGCAGCCAGCCACGAGTGCGCCGACCTCGCCGTCGAGGGCGTCGTAGATCTCCGGGGCCGTGGTCTCGTAATGGGCCTCGGCGTTCAGCGGGTTCGAGAACTGCTGGGGGACCGCAGCGTTGTCCAGTTCCTCGGCGAGTTGGTGAGCGCGCTCGATCGCGCGGGGCATCCCGTCCTCACTGGGCGTGTTGATCACTTCCGCGCCTAGCGCGCGCATTAGCGTCTGTTTCTCGACGGAGAACCGTTCGGGGACGACGAACACGGCGTCGAGGTCGAGTTGGCGAGCGGCGACAGCGATGCCGATGCCCGTGTTCCCGGCGGTTGGCTCGATGACCGTGCCGCCGGGGTCCACGTCGCCCCGGTCCAGCATCCCTTCGAGCATGTACTTCCCGATGCGGTCCTTGATGCTGGCCCCGGGGTTGAACGACTCCAGTTTCGCGTACACTGGGACGGCGTCGGGGCTATCGTGGACACGGACCAGCGGCGTCTCGCCGATGGTGTCGAGAACCGAGTCCAGAGGTTCCCGATGAGTGCTCATACCGGGCCGTGGAGGGTAGCCGTTGTGTAGTTTACCATCTCCGAGAGCGGCTCCGCGACCGGGGACGCTCAGTCGTCGGTGGCCGCCGTGTCCTCCTCCGACGACGCCTCCCCGTCCTCGGCCTCGCTGATGTGGGCCTCGGCGGCGACGGCGTCGACGTCGATGTCGTGCTCTGCCGCGATGGCGTCGAGGACGGCGCGCTGTTCGGCCAGCTCGTCCTCGACGGTGCCGACTCGTTCCTTGGTCTCGTCGACGGTCTGTTGGGTCTCCTCGACCTCCTCCCGGAGCTTGTTCATCCGCTCGTACACCTTCTCCGCTTTCTCCGCGACGGTCTGCAGCTTCTGTGCAGTACTTCCGAGTCCGACCATACCCAACTGATAGGGGCGGAGGCTTGTGTCGCTTCCGGTGAGTGTTGTCGGCCGACCGCTGGATCGCCCTCAGTGACGCCCGTCGCTACCGAACGGACATCAGGTACGCGGCCGTGAAGATGAGCACCGTCGCCGTCGCGACGTTGACGGGGGTGAACGCGACGCTGCCGACGAAGTCGAGCCCCCAGATGATCGTGACCGCGAACACGGTCGACAGTACCAGGTTCAAGCCGTGGACGATCCACGGGTTCCCCGCGGAGCGCTCCGTCGCCGCCTCGAACCCCTCCCGACCCGTCGGGCCGTCGTCCTCCTCGCTCATACACGTAGCCAGAGTCCGGGCCACTTAGCTGTTGGTCGCCGCCGGGAGAGTGAAGTCGGTCGAGTCGGAGGGGCTGGACCACGACGACGGAACGCCGCGGTGTCCCGACTGCGGGTCGGCGATGCGGTTCGAGCGCCCCCACGCCGACGGCTGTGCCTGCTGACGCTACTCGACCGCCGCGGGGGTCGGCTCTCGGAGCGCGGTCTCCTCCTCGTTCGCCGTCGGGAACGGTCCCGCGGGTAGTTCGTCGAGTCGCTCCCACTCCGCGTCGGTGACCAGCGCATCGTCGAATCGATCCCGCAGCGCGCCCTCGTCGAACTCGGTGCCGATCACGACGTACTCCGTTCGTCGGTCGCCGTGCTTCTCGTCCCACTCCAGGTTCGGCCGGTTCGACCGGTAGAGATCCTGCTCGATCTCGGGTAGTGAGGCGATCCACGGGCCGCGCGCCTCCACCCGAACGGATCGACCTGCCTGTCCGACGGTCTGGCGGAGATCGTTGCCGGCGACCCAGAGCGTCCCCTTCGAGCGCACCACGCCCGCCGGGAGATCGCGGAGCACCGCGGCGAGCCGCTCGGGGTGGAACGGGCGTCGACGCCGGTAGGTGAACGAGGAGATGCCGTACACGTCGTCCTGGTGGCGGTGGCCGTGATGGTGGTCGTCGCCGTGGTCGCTAGCGTGATGGTCGTCTCCGTCAGTGTGGCCCCCGTCGCCGTGGTCGCTGTCGTGACCGGCCTCATCGTGTCCGTCGTGATCGCTCTGTGCCTCCGCCAGCGCCCGTTTCCATCCGGGGAGATCGCTCACTTCGCGCTCCTCGAACCGCGCTACGTCGAGCAGCCACGACGGATCGACCGACGAGAACGACGTGCGGACAGTGTCGGCGTCGGGCTGGAGCGCCGCCACCAGCGCCTCGGCCTCGTCGAGTTCGTCGGCAGTACAGAGGTCGGCTTTGTTCAGCACGACCGCGTTCGACACCTCGATCTGCTCGACGAGGAGATCCGACAGCGGCCGGTCGTCCTCCTCGGCGGCCGTGCGCTCGGGAGTCCCCTCGCCGCCGAAGGTGTCGACGAACAGCCGGGAGTCGACGACGGTCACCAGCCCGTTGACGCGGTAGCGCGCCGCCGCGGCGGACTCGGTGGTGAACAGTCGCGCGACGGGCGCGGGCTCGGAGATGCCCGAGGACTCCACCACGAGATGGTCGAACTCCCGGTTCTGTGCGAGCCCGACGACGGCCGTCTCGAGGTCGTCCTGCAGTTCACAGCAGATACAGCCGTTCGAGAGCTCCTCGACGCCGCCGGTGACGTCGGTCTCCGACCCCTCGGCGACGAGTTCGGCGTCGACGTTCACGTCGCCCATGTCGTTGACGAGCACCGCGATGTCGCGGTCGCCGGCGTCGGTAAGCAGGTGGTTCAACAGCGTGGTTTTCCCGGCGCCGAGGCTCCCCGAGAGCACCGTGACCGGGATACGATCGCTCATGCGTGTGGGTGGGTGCCACTCGCTTTTCAACCCCTCGGCAATGGCCGACGCCGCTTCCAGCGTCGGTAGCCCCGGGCGGGCGCCCCGCTGCTACGACAGCTTTTACCGCGTGAACTCGTACCACCAGAAACGATGGACCTCTCCGAACGAATCGATCGGTTCCTCGCGGAACTCGACGAGTGGCTCCGGGGGCTCTACCACGGGATGATCACCCACCCGGCGTACGAGAAGATCGAGAAGGAGGCCGAGGATCTGGAGGACGCGTTCATGCTCGCGTGCTTCCCCGACGCCTTCGGCATCCCGTCGCCGGTGTCGTACTACACTGCCGAGATCCTGCCCTACATCGAAGACGAGTTCAAGGCGTGGGAGCGACGGCTCTGGGACCGGAACACGATGATCGAACGCAAGGGTCAGCAGTACCACTTCTGATGAAGCCATTCGTGTTCTTCGGCGGGAAGGGCGGCGTCGGCAAGACGACTGTCTCGTGTGCGTACGCGCGGAAGTGCGCCGACGCGGGCGTGGACACGCTCGTCGTCTCGACTGACCCGGCCCACTCCGTCTCCGACGTGTTCGATCAGGATTTCGGCGACGTCCCGGAGTCAGTGACGGGCGTCGACGGCCTCGACGCGCTCGAGATCGATCCCGACGAGGAGGTGACCGCCCATCTCGACGACATCCGGAACCGGCTCTCGGATCAGGTGTCGGCGTCGATGGTGAACGAGATCAATAAACAGCTGGAGATGGCCCACCAGACGCCGGGCGCCTACGAGTCGGCGCTGTTCGACCGGTTCGTCGAGGTGATGGAGCAGAGTGACCCCTACGACCGTGTCGTGTTCGACACTGCACCCACGGGGTCGACGCTACGTCTGCTCGGGCTCCCGGAGTTCCTCGAAGACTGGGTCGATCGGCTGATGTACAAGCGCCGACAGAGCATCGACCTGTTCGAGAAAGCCGCCATCGGGAACAACGAGCCCCGGCGGGTGATGGAGGGCGACCCCGTTCTCGAGCGCCTCCAGGACCGCAAGGAGTTCTTCGAGTTCGCTGGCGGGGCGCTCCGGAACGATGCCGCCTTCTTCCTGGTGTTGAACCCCGACCAGCTCTCGGTCAACGAGACCGCCCGCGCGATCGACGACATGGACGCCGAGGGGCTCGGCGTCGACGGCCTGATCGCGAACAAACTCACGCCCGCGCCGGACGACGACGAGAACGGCCGCGGCGCGCGCTACCTCCGAGACCGCATCGAGACGGAGACGGACCGACTGGATCAGGTCCGGGAGTCGCTGGCCCCGCCGCTGTTGGCGGAAATCGAGACGCGGACCCGGGAGATCCGGGGCGACCTGCTCGCCGACGTGGCCGCCGAACTCGACGTGTCTGTCGGCGTCGAGGAGCCGACGTTCATCTGATCGGCGACGACTGCGGCCCCGGATCTTTTTGACAACGAAGCGACGTAGCGGAACGATTGGCCAAGGCTTAAGTCCTGTACAACAATCTCTATCACGAAGGTACGTGACACAATGACTCAGGTAATCTGGATCGTGGCGGCGGTGTTGATCACGTTCTCCGTCGGGTACGTGGGGTACTCGAAGTACCTCTCGCAGTTCGTCGGCCTCGACAACTCGCGTGATACACCGGCCCACAAATACGAAGACGGTCAGGAGTACGTCCCGTCCAAGAAACCAGTGCTGCTCGGGCACCACTTCTCGAGCATTGCGGGTGGCGCACCGATCGTCGGCCCGATCACGGCCGGCGCCATCTGGGGCTGGGTGCCCGCCCTCGCGTGGATCGCCATCGGGAACCCCCTGATGGGTGCCGTCCACGACTTCGTCTCGTTGTCGGGTTCGATGCGACACGAGGGGAAGTCGATCGGATACATCATCGGCGAGTACGTGGGTGAACGAGGCAAGAACCTGCTGCTGTGGTTCGCGTTCCTCACCATCATCCTCGTCGTCGCGGTGTTCGCGCTCGTCGTCGGGATCGTGCTGAACGCGTTCCCCTCGGCGGCGACCGCGAGCTTCGTGTACATCGCACTCGCCGTGGTGTTCGGCGTCTACCTCTACCAGCTCGACGGCCCGTTCATCCCCGGGACGATCGTGTTCGTCGCGGGCGTGTTCGCGGGCGTCTGGTTCGGTATCAACAACCCCGTCGCGCTGTTCCCGGCGGTCGAAGCCGGCGCCTACCCCGACGGGACGATCATCCTGCTCGGGTTCCTCGGCGACGGTGCCTGGCTCCCGGGTGCGGTGATGGACTCCAGTGCGATTCTCACGCCGAACGTCGCCGGGTGGGTCCCGGCGATCCTGATCTACGCGGCGATCGCGAGCGCGCTTCCGGTGTGGACGCTGCTTCAGCCGCGTGACTACCTGTCGTCGTTCCTCCTGTACGCGGGGGTCGGCGGCGCCCTGATCGCGATCATCGCCGGCACCCTGCTCGGCACGGCCAGCCAGCCGCTGGTGGTCGCCGACAGCATCGCCGCGTTCGAAGGGTTCCTCGGCGTCGACGCGGTCTCGCCGTTCCCCCTGTTCCCGATGCTGTTCGTGACGATCGCCTGTGGGACGATCAGTGGGTTCCACTCGCTGGTCTCTTCCGGGACGACCGCGAAACAGCTCAACAAGGAGAGCGACGCCCGCCTGATCGGTTACGGCGGCATGCTCGGCGAGGGGCTGCTCGCCGCGGTGGCGCTCTCGACGCTTGCGATTGCCGGCGGCGCCGAAGCGGCGGCCGGCGGCGGGATCGGCGGTGCGCTTCCCAACTTCGCGTCCGGCGGTGGGATCATCCTCACCAGTCTGGGGATCCCGGTCGATTACGGCGCGCCGTTCATGGCGCTCGTCCTCGTGAGCTTCCTGCTCACGTCCACCGACACGGCCGCTCGGCTCGGCCGCTACATGATGGAAGAGATCATCGGAACCCCCGGTAGCGGGACTGAAACCGGGCTCTCCGGCGGTGTTAGTTCCTTCGCCCGCGGTCGGTACACCAACCCGATCATCCAGTGTGGCCTCGGCTACGTGCTGGTCATCTCGGGCGAGTGGGCGACGCTGTGGACGCTGTTCGGCGGCGCGAACCAGCTGCTCGCCGCGCTCGCGCTACTGACCGCGACCGTCTGGCTCGCCAACTGGGACGAGTCCAAGCAGCTGATCAGCACCGGCATCCCGATGGCGCTGATGGTGACGATCACGGTGCTCGGCCTCTCGTGGGTCGCGTTCAAAGAGCAGCTGTACGACCAGCTGATCATGGGCGGCGCGAGCGGGCTCGGTGCCCAGATCTCCGCGTCGGTCCGGATCGTGCTGGCGCTGGTACTGCTGTACTTGGCACTCTCGCTGGTCAAGATCGGCTACGACAACATCAGCAGCGTCCGCGGCAGCAGCGGTGCGACGCCGGAACCGAGTGACGACTGACGGCCGTCGTCACTCCGCCGTACCGAGAGACGACTGACACTCGTCGCCGCTCCGAGGTGCAGGCGGCGACGGACGCGACGCCGGCCACACCGTGTGGCCGATCCGTCACGGTCCCCGGTTACCTTCCCTCTGTCCGAACTCCCGAGCGACAGCTACGTCCAGAACTGCTTGGCAAAGCGTGAGAGGAAGCTCTCGCTCGGCCGCTCGACGTCGCCCCAGAGCGCGAACGCCTCCGCGGTGTCGGCCTCGGTGCTGGCGATAACCGTCTCCGTGTCGGGGGCGACGACGACGAGGTTGATCTCGTAGTGGCCGTAGTAGCCGTACGCGAGCAGCTCTCGCTCGCGGAACCCCTCGACGAACTCCCGGACCGACTCGGTGAGTTCGTCGGCAACGACGACGAACGTGAACTCCGTCCCGAAGTGCTCCTCGCTGGGGACGATCCAGTCGTCGGCCAAACCGTGGCCCAACTCGACCAGCGACTCGAGGTCGTCGACGCTGGGACGGGCGACCCGTCTGGCGAACAGGTACTCCGCGCGGTCGTGATCGGCGTAGCTCAGCGCGGGGTGGAAGAACTGCTTCTGGGTCCGCACTCGGAACTCGCCGTAGAGATCGAACGACTCCCCCCGGACGCGGTAGTCCCGTTCGAGGTCGTAGCTGAACATCAGCCGACCGCTGACTCGGTCGAAGTACTCGTCGTCCCACGTCGGCACCTCCTCCCGGATCTCCGCGGGGAGCTCCTCCGGATCGCGCGCCTCGGCTTCGGTCATCGGCGCCCTCCGACGGCCCAGTCGCGGTCATCCGCGGCGGTTCGGTGAGTCATGGCTGACTGTGACACACCCTCGCTCAAAAGCCCGTCGCGTGGTCGCCGCCGGCACATCTATCACTACGGAACTGTAACACACGTTTATGAGCGACGAACAGCCGACAGAAGCGTGCGGGCGCTGTTCGATGACTACCGTCGTCGACGCCGTCGACGCCAACAGTGACGGCCCGGACCGTGACCCCTTCGGCGACGAACGCATCGAGATCGAGGAGTCGGCGATCCGGCGCGTGTCGCCGGTCGCGTGGATGGGGAAAGTTACTACCCGGCTGAACGCCGCCGTGAAGCGCTTGACGTACGGCGAGTAGCTAAACAGCGCCGCCGGTTCAGTGCCGCTGACTCGCCCGACAGTGGTAGTGCGTCGCTTCGTCGTCCCAACGGGCGAGTAGCTCGCGAGCCGGCTCGGGGACGTGGGCGTTCTCGTAGTTCTCACCGGCGAACTCCCTGACTGCGTCGTAGTTCGAGAACCAGAGCTGGGTCATGAATTCTACCTCCTTGCCGGCGTCGCGCCGAAGCAGGTCGTAGCCAAGAAATCCCTCGCCCGACATCGTCGCGAGCAGTCCCTCGTCCGGATCGGCGAGAAACTGCTCGTACGCGTCCGCGTCCTCGGGGTCGGTCCACCCGTGCCAGACGCGGACGATCGGATCGTTCCCGTCACCTGCCCCGTTCCCACTCACCGGGTAACCTCGTGTTCGAGTGTTCCGACGCCACCGATCTGGATCTCGACCGTGTCGCCGTCCTCGAAGGGGCCCACGCCCTCGGGCGTGCCCGTGGCGATCACGTCGCCCGGTTCGAGCGTCATGTACTGGGTCGCCTCCTCGATCAGCGCCCGCACGTCGAACACCATCTGGTCGATGGTGGCGTCCTGCTTCACCTCGCCGTTGACGCGAGTCTGGATCTGTGCATCGTCCGGAACGTGTTCGGGGTCGACGACACAGGGTCCGATCGGGGCGGCGCCGTCGAACGCCTTCCCGCGGACCCACTGGGACTCGCTGCGCTGGTCGTCGCGGTTCGACACGTCGTCGACGCAGGTGTAGCCCGCGACGTACTCCATCGCGTCCTCGGCGTCGACGTGTTTTGCCTGTTTCCCGATCACGACGCCGAGCTCGGCCTCCCACTCGACGCGCTCTTTCCCCGCGGGGAGCGTAACGGTGTCGCCGTGGCCGGCGACGGTGTTCGGCCCCTTCAGGAACAGGAGCGGCCGGTCGGGCACGTCGGCGTCGTGCTCCTCGGCGTGAGCGACGTAGTTTCGGCCGACACAGACGACCTTACTCGGCTCGGTGGGGGCGAGCAGATCAATCTCGTCGAGGGCGTACTCCTCGCCCGCGAAGCTGACCGCGTCGCCGTGCCACTCGCCGCGTCGTACCGCGCCGCTGGGGTCTCGGAAGCGTGCGTGTCGCATCACCGTCAGCGTCGCTCGCCCGTGGCTAAGTCGTTCCGACTGCGGCGAACGTGACTGGGTTGGCTCACCCGGACCAGCGTACGTCGAACCCGTCGACGTTCTGGGGTTGCTCGTACGCCACGTCGACGCTGTCGACCGTCGCATGCGGGCTCCCGGTGTGACACCAGCCGATCATCGACTCCACGGCCCGGGGGTCGCCCTCGAACACCGCCTCGACGCGGCCGGTCGGCAGATTGCGCACCCACCCGCTCACCCCGCGTCTGGTGGCGGTCTCCTCGGTGTTGGCTCGGTAGCCAACGCCCTGGACGTTCCCGCTGACGTGGACGTGCGCGCGGACGCGGTCGGCCTCGCTCATGGTCGACGAATCGACTGACCGATACTTAACACCAGTGTCGGGGCCGACCCGGAACCGGGCAGGCAAAGTAGCCCCGTACCGACCGGTCGAGCATGGAACTGTTCGGCACTGCGGGGATCCGCGGCGACGCTCGGGAGCGGGTGACGCCGTCGCTGGCGATGCGCGTCGGCCAGGCGGCAGCGACCGACGCACTGCAGCAGGCGAGACCAGACGAGACAGTCGAGTTCGCGCTTGCCCGCGACGGCCGCGAGACGGGGCAGGCACTCGTCGACGCGATGGCGTCGGGGCTCGCCTCGGCCGGCGCGGACGTGATCGAGATCGGGCAGGCGCCGACGCCGGCGCTCGCGTACGCGAGTCGGGGTCGCTACGGCGTCGCGATCACGGCCTCGCACAACCCCCCGGCGGACAACGGCATCAAACTGTTCGCCGACGGCGTCGAGTACAGCGGCGAGGCCGAGGCTCGCATCGAGGGCCACATCGACGCTGGCACCGAACCGACGCAGTGGGATACGTGGGGCACCCGCGAGCGCGCAGAGGTGCTCGACGACTACCGCGACGCGGTCGTCGCCTACGCCCAGCAGTTCGGCGCCGACCTCGACGGGCTCCGGATCGTCGTCGACTGCGGCAACGGGATGGCGTCGCTGGCGACGCCGCAGGTGCTTCGCGAACTCGGCGCGGAGGTCGTCACCCTCAACGGCAACGTCGACGGTCACTTCCCCGGCCGCGGGAGCAAGCCGACCGAGGCGACGCTGGGTGACTGTATGCGCTTCATGGCGGACGGTTCCTTCGACCTCGGAATCGCCCATGACGGGGACGCCGACCGCATCGTCGTCATGACGGGTGACGGCGAGGTCGTCCACGAGGACACCGTGCTGGCAATGCTGGCCGAGGAGTACGTCGCTGCGTCCGACAGCGAGGATCCGACGGTCGTGACGACGCCCAACGCCTCCGCACGCATCGACGAGCGCGTCCGCGTGGCGGGGGGTCGCGTCGAGCGCGTCGCGCTGGGCTACCTCCACGACGGCATCGCCGATGCCCGCGACGGCGGCGCCGACGTGGCGTTCGCTGCCGAGCCCTGGAAGCACGTCCACACACGCTTCGGCGGGTGGATCGACGGCGTCGCCTCGGCGGCCGTTCTCGCGCGTCTCGTCGCCGAGATTCCGCTTGCGGAGCGCCGGGAGCCCATCCCCGAGCGACCGTATCGGAAGGTGAGCGTCCCCTGTGAGGACGACGCGAAAGTCGACGCGATGGCGCGACTGACTGAGACACTCCCCGAGCGCTTCCCCGAGGCCAGCGTCGACGACGAGTACGGCGTTCGACTGGAGCTTCCCGACGCGTCGTGGGTGCTCGTGCGCCCGAGCGGGACGGAGTCGTACCTCCGGATCTACGCGGAGAGCGAGGACGTCGAGACGCTCTCGGAAGCGGCGAAGACGGTCGTCGAAGACGCGATCGCAGACGCGGCGTAGGCGGCCTACGCGGAGGCAGCCAGCCGACCGTGGTCGACTTTGATACAGCGATCCTGCACGAAGTCGAGCCCGGCGGCGTCGGCCAGCGCAGTGGCCTCGTCGTTGGCGATCCCCAACTGCAGCCAGACTGCGCCGGCGTCGCCGTGGGCCTCGTGGCGGTCGACGACGCTCTCGACGACCGCCGGCGTCTCCTCGCTGGGGCGGAACACGTCGACGATATCGATCTCCGGCTCCACGTCGGCGAGTGAGTCGTACGCCGTCTCGCCCAGAATCTCGTCGGCGAAGGGATTGATCGGGACGATCCGGTAGCCGTGCTCCTGCAGGTACTTCGGCACGTCGTGGGCGGCTTTTCCTTCAGTCGTCGAGCAGCCGACGACTGCGATGGTGTCGGCGTCGAGCAGGTCTCGCAGGCGGTCGTCGTCGGTGATCGGCATGGTCGACGGTTACGCCGCCATCGCGAAAAGGGACCGGTCAGGCGTCCGCGAGGTGGACGATGGGATCGGCGTGCTCCTGGACCTCGACGACGCCGTCGAACAGCTGTTTGAGCGTGTTGAGCGTCTGCTGGTCGTGGGCCGTCTCGTCGATGCAGTAGAGCCCGAGGCCGTCGACGCTCTGGACGCGGCCGGTGAACACGTGGAGGAAGCGGAACACGGTCTGGAGGTCGGAGTACATCAACAGCGTCGTCAGCGAGTGGAGCATCACGCGGTTGCGCTCGATGTTCCGGTCCTGGTAGAACGCCTGCAGGAACTCCGAGAGTTGGATCCCGATCCCAGTCATGTCCACCGGCGAGGAGGCGTACTTGACCCGGTCCCGCTCGGGCACCTCGTCGCCCTGCTGTTTGGTGATGCAGTCGACGACGGCGACGGGCCGGCTCTCGTAACTCGTCCGCTCGGCGAACTGCTCCAGTACGCGGTCGGCACTGTCCTTGGTGGTGACGACGATCGAACCGTCGCCCTGCTCGGTGCCGGCGGCGAGGATGTCGAGACAGCGTGCCCGCTTTCCCGCTAACGGCGGGCCAGTGAGGAGGATGTTTGTCCCGGGCTGAACCTCCGCGTCGAGATGGGGGTGGAGGTCGTACATCACGCGGGGAGGGGTGAAACAGCGGGAGTGAGGCCTCCAGTCGCGCGATACAGAAGCTGCCCGAGATTCATCGGATGTGTGAGGATTGATTTGATGCGTTATTATTCTTTGTGATTACCCATGGTCGTCGACGCCGCCGCCGGACGGAACCACCAGACCGAACCGAGTGACTTAACTATGGGTCGGCAGTACGAATGCGTGTTGGGCGCTTAGCTCAGCCTGGACAGAGTACTTGGCTTCGGACCAAGCTGTCGCGGGTTCAAATCCTGCAGCGCCCACTCCTTCACGGCCCGCTTCGGTGCCAACACCAAACAGCACGTAGAGGCATTCAATCGGCCGTTATCTCCGGTTACAGCGTTCTCAGTTAGGGACCGCTCAACCGACATAAAGCCGTCACGGGTTGTGGCCCGTCGCAGTCGTGCGGTTCCGTTCGCAAACAGGGCATGGTTCGCATGATGCGGCTCTCCGGGAACGGCACCGATTCGGGCAGGTGCCAGTGCTGTGGCAGTCACGTCTGCGCCGACTTCCGACGCACCTTCGGCGACGCACACAACGTCACTCATCGCTGTCTCTCCAGTGATAGCCGTCCGTGAATCCAGGCGGGCAACGCCCCTGGTCGCAAGGGCGGCTATCCCGATCCACAGGAGTGCTGCAACCGTGGACCGCGTGTCGCGGCTACAGACGGCGGCGTGATCGACGCGGCGCGACGGCCGGATTTGCATATAGGCAGTGCGCGGCGGTGCGCCAAATCGGGGAGTGTTGGTTTCTCGATTCGCGACCCCCAGGTTCCCCTGCTCATACTATTGCCTTCCCGGTTGCCCTCGGCGACGGGTTTTTTACCCATATCAGTATGAGGATAATTCGCCCTTAGTAACAGAGCTTTCCTACGACTCGGTACACGAGGGGGCCGGCGTCGACCCCTGTCGTCGACCCCTCTGTACATCTTGGCTGTTTGAATGTTCTCGGGAGTGATAATTTGCCCCTGCATGTTTTAAACCCTGGCTACCTTTTCAGCGTTAGACGCGGCCAGGTAGGCACACTCTCATGCAGTAATGTGTGCCTACCTCCGGGTCGTAGTAAAACATTATTCAGCAACTCAAAGCAGCACTCGACGACGATCGTGGTGTGTCACCCGTCATCGGCGTCATCCTCATGGTTGCAATAACCGTGATTCTGGCAGCCGTGATCGGAACGTTCGTGCTTGGGCTCGGCAACAGTCTCGAGCAGGCGCCACAGGCGCAGTTGAACGCGGAAGCGGACAGTGGCGGCAATCTCTCGATCTCACACAATGGTGGCGACCCGATCGCTGCTGGTGATATTCGCGTTACTGTGGAGAACGAGAGTGACGACTTCACTAATTCAACCTTTTCGATCTCCGATGGTGAATTTAGTGTGGGGGATTCATTCAAGATCGATAGTGAAAATATCTCCACAAATGGTGACACTCAGGTTCAAGTAATTCACGTACCGTCAGATTCGATCATCCTCGACACCGAAGTCACGTTCCCCTAATCGAGAATAGAATATCGCCTTTTCGACGACATTCGGGTTTTTATTCCTAGCATAGAAACCGCTATCACAACAATTTCGGAATAGTACGGTGTCGAATTCGCTATTGGCGGGAAGACGGCTTGCAACCGGGGAGAATGCCTCCTCTTCCCGATGTCGCTTTCATCCCTACCCGTGGCGATCACGCCACTCTCCAGAGATACCTCGCCAGCAACATCATCACTAATCGCCGTAGTTCGGGCTGCTCGGCAAAGCAACATAGCTGAAAGCGCGGAACTCACCCGCCTCGAGGGCGGGGGCCTGCTGGGCTGTCCTTCGTCGCTGGGCACCTGCTACTGATCGGGGGAGTACCCATCACTGGCAGATGGGCAGCGCCCCCGAGCAGCCAGGATCAGTCGGTCTGGTACTCCTTTTCGAACCCGCGGAACTCGGTCCGGTGGGCTTCCTCGTCGGCCAGGATCGTCACCGCGAGATCCTCGGTGACGGGGTCATCGGCGGCCTCCGCGGCGTCGATGAGCGAACGGTAGGTGTCGATGGCGTCCTCCTCGGCGTCGAGCACGCCGCGGATCACCGAGAGCACGTCCGTCGAGTCCTCGGGCGGCTGGAGGGAGTCCTGTTGGGCGACGAAGTCCGCGGAGCTGGGCGGCCGGGCGTCGAGCTGCTTGAGGCGGTTGCCGAGCTGTCCGGCGTGGCCCAGTTCCTCCTGAATGTCCGCCTGAAGACTCTCCTTGATCTCCTCGGCACGGACGCCGTCGAGGACGATCGCGTTTGTCTGGTAGTTCATCACCGTCTCCATCTCGTCCTGGTACGCCTTTCGCAGCAGGTCGATGACTTTCTCAGAACTCATACGTTCGTAGTTACGTCTAAACGACGATATATCCGTCGGCCGTTCTCGACTCGCGGCAGAAACGCCCCGTTGTGAGGGACTAAGCACGAGCGCGTACGGACCTACTCGTAGGTGTGGACCCCGCCGGTCGTGTTGTCCTCGATGTACGCCCAGTCGTAGTCGACGCCGAGCCCTGGGCCCTCCGGCACCGAGACGGTACCATCCTCGACGGCCCCCATCATGTCGGAGTAGGCGCCCTCGTACACCGGTGGCTGGGTGTTCTGGCAATCGGGGTGGACCAGCGCCATCTCGTAGTAGTTGGAGTTGCGGCAGGCGGCGATGCAGTGTCGCTGGGCCGGCCCGGGCGCGTGGAACTCGATGTCGAGCCCAAACGCTTCAGCGACGCGGGCCACCTTGATCGCACCAGTGATCCCGGCGTCGTACTCCGGATCGGCCCGGAGGAAATCCGTCGCGTCGTTGGCGGCGAAATCGGACTTGATCTCCAGGCCGCGGACGTGTTCGGTCTGGAGGATCGGCGTGTCGAGCTTCTGGGAGAGCTTCCGATGGGCGTGCTGAGAGATGCCGCCGTCGCGGAACGGGTCCTCGTACCAGAAAAAGTCCTGCTCGTCGATCGCTTTCCCGAGTTCGAGCGCGTCGGCGAACGTTTCGAGTTCGCAGGCGGGATCGTGCATCAGGTCCATCTCGTCGCCGACGCGCTCGCCGACGGCGTGAACTGCCTCGACCTCCCGATCGAGATCGCGGGAGGCGTCGCCGCCGCCCCAGCCGTGAATCTTGAACCCGCCGAACCCCTGGTCACGACACTCCTCGGCGAAGTCCGCGAACGCCTCGGGCGAGTCGAGCCCGCCGGCGTCGTCGCCGTGGTACGTCGACGCGTAGGCGGGGATCTCGGTGCGATAGGTGCCCAGCAGTTCGTGAATCGGTGCGTCGTAGTACTTGCCCGCGAAGTCCCACAGCGCGATGTCGATGGGGCCCATCCCCATCCGGTCGTACTTCCGAAGTGCACGTTTGATCTCCGACCAGTGCTTCTCGCGCTCCAGAGGGTTCTTGCCGATCAGGTACTTCGCGATGATGTTGTACTGCGCCGCCGCGGGGGAGTTCCCGCCGACGTACTCGCCGGTGATCCCCACGTCGGTGTGGACTTTGACGCCGAACAGCTTGCGGTAGGTGGTCTCGCCGGGCTCGTAGACGAGGTTGAAGCCGTGTTCGTCGGTGCCCACGTCCTCCAGGGGGTACTCGAACTCCCGACTCACGATTTTCGTGATAGTTGGTGGCATGCCCGTTTCCTCCGGGGGCCTGTGGTAAAACACCTCGGCATCGACAGTTCTGCCGAACGTTCCACCTATCGACCGTCGAGGGCACCCATCCGCCGCAGCCCGGGCTCGTCGAGTCGGAACGAGCAGCCGACATGTGGCACCTCGAGCACCCGCGGGTAGCGCAAGGAGGCGGCGTGTTCGTGGAGCACCTTCGGGTCGGCGCCGACGCCCTGCCACATGTCGTGGTGGGACGGGAGCAGCCGATCGAGTTCGAGTTGGTTCGCCGCCTCGACGATCTGGTTCTCGTCCATGTACCAGCGCGTCCGCTCGCCCCGGCCGAGTTCCGGCTTGTAGATCTCCCCGACGGAGCCGAAGGCGAGCGCCCCAACGTCGATGTCGAAGCGCTCGCCGAGGTGCTCGAAGGTGTCGGCCGGCCGACTGTCGCCGGCGTGGAAGAACGTCCCCACTTCGTGTTCGATCACGTAGCTCACCGGCTCGATCGCGTCCGGATCGTTCGCCCCGCAGACGTGGACGGTGAAGTCGCCGACCTCGAACTCGTCACCGTCGGCGATCACGGTGCGGCGATCCGTGGGTGCCCGCATCGCGCTCTCGTAGTCTGGCGACTCGTAGGACGCCGCCGGCGCGTAGAGATCGGCGTCGAGATCCGCCACCAACGGGCCGTAGGAGGGCGGGTGCATGTGGTCGATATGCTCGTGGGTGACGAGCACGGCGTCGCAGTCGGTCGCGTCGGCCGGGTCGATCGGGACGGGGATCATCCGGACGATGTTCGGCGGGTCGCCGTCCCCGAAGTAGGGGTCGACGTACAGCGTCGTCGACGCCGACCGCAGCACGAACCCGTTACAGCCGAGGTACCAGCCGACGACGCCGTCGCCCGGGTCGGCCGCCTCGATCTCCTCGCGGACGAACCAGTCGCCCCACGTCGAGTGAACCATGGCCGACAGGTTCGGACGGAGGTGGCAAAGCGTTGGCGCCGGTCGCAAGCGACGGCTGACGGTGTCGGTGGCCTCGTCAGTGGTCCTGGATCGCGTCGATCACTATCGCGGCGGCGACGACCGGTTCAGTCGGCACATCGATGGCGTCGTCGATGGTCACGTCGTAGCGATCGCGCAGCGAGAACTGCCCCTCGATACTGCCGACGTGGGTCCCGTCGGCGTCGGTGATCTCGTACTTGTGGGGAATCAGCTCGCCGAAGGGCAGGGTGTTACGCGCCATCGTCGTGAGCGCGCCACGGGAGTTGATCTCCGCGAGTTTGGCCTCGGTGTCGGCGTCGCGAATCTTCCAGGTGTCCTGCAGCAGCGAGTAGTCGTTGTCGAGGATCACCACGTCCTCGCCGGTCTCGGCGTCGGTCAGGGTGTAGTCGCCCGCCACGTCAAGCATGCTGCCGGCGTTGACCTCGAACACCTCGTTCCCGTCGGCGTCGACGAAGGGGAACTGCTCTTTCAGCTTCAGCATCTTCTGTTTCCCGCGCAGCACCACGTCCCCGGTGGCGTCGAGCGCGCGGAACTTGTTCCGGATCAGCCCCTGCTCGACCGTGTAGCGATCGTCGGAGAGATCGATCCCCTCGATCGCGTAGTCGTCGGTCATGGCCGGAGATGCTGCCCTATCGTACTTAAGACGTTGGGCCGATCCGAGGGAACACGGCGGTCGCTGAACAGTCCGATCCGCTACAGCTCCACCGTCTCGCCCGACTCGCTGGCCTCGTACACTGCCTTGATCGTCTCGATGTCCGCTAGGCCGTGCTCGCCGTCGGGGTGGGGGTCCTCGCCGCTCAGCAGGCAGTGGGAGAAGTACTCGAACTCCTCCTCCATCTGATCGATCTGCTCGAAGGAGACGTCGACGCTGGTCTCCCCGCGCTCGATCGTGAGCGCGCGATCGTCCCACGGGTAGAACGCCGGCTCGACACGGACCCGCCCTTCGGTCCCCAGCACCTCGATGTGACTCGCCATGTGGGCGTTCTGGCTGGCGGTACAGACCGCGAACACGTGGCCCGGGAAGTCGAGTTGGAACGCGGCGTGTTCGTCGGGCACGTCGTCGAACTCCGGAGCCACCGAGGCCACCTTGCCCCGAACGCGCTCCGGGTCGGCGTCGAGCAGGAACCGGGCGGTGTTCAGCGGGTAGAGCCCGATGTCCATCACCGCACAGCCGCCGGAGAGCTCGCCGTCCAGCCGCCACTGGTCCGGATTGGGCACCAGTTCGAGGATCGGCTCGGTCATGTTCCCGTTGACGAAGATCGGCTCGCCGATCAGTCCCTCGTCGATGAACTCCTTCGCTCGCCGGATGGCTGGCTCGGTCTGCATCCGGTAGGCGATCATCAGCGTCGCGTCGTGCTCGTCGACGACCTCGACCATGCGCTCGGCGCGCTCGATAGTCGCCTCCATCGGCTTCTCACAGAGGATCGCCTTCCCCAGCTCGGCGGCGGTCTCGACGTACGGGAGATGCAGCGCGTTGGGCGTGACGACGTAGACGGCGTCGTAGGCGTCGCTCGCGGCACCCTCGTGGAACTCGTCGTAGGTGATCGCGTGCTCGACGGTCTCGGAGTCGGCGGCGACGTTCTCGGCCTTCTCGCTGTCGCCGCTGACGAGCACGGTCGTCTCGCACAACGCCGCGCTCTCGACGGCGGGCATCGCCTGCTCGCGGGTCCACCAGCCCACGCCGACCATCGCGAAGCGAACCGGGTCGTCGGTCGCCTCGATCTCCTGCCAGTCTCGCCGGTCGAACTCGTCGGCGAGCGTCTCGATATCCATAGCCGCGTCGTCGTGGCGACAGAGCAAAGGCGTTGTGACAGTCGGAAGACGGGACAGCAAGAAAAACGCGACGGGGCGTCGACGCGGAACCAGCCTCAGTAGCTGTCGTACACCGTCTTCGAGATGGTGTAGAAGTCGATCCCGGCCTTCCCCTGCTCGCGGTAGGTCTCGCTGGAGGAGGCCTTCATGCCGCCGAAGGGCATGTGGAGCTCCACGCCGGTGGTCTGCTGATTGACTTTCACGACGCCGGCGTCGATGTCCTCGACGAAGCTGTTGGCCTCGTGGTGGTCGTTCGTGACGATCCCCGCCGAGAGGCCGTAGTCGACGCTGTTTGCCACCTCGAGCGCCTCGTCGTAGTCGCTCACCTCGATCACCGAGAGCACCGGCCCGAAGATCTCCTCCTGGGCGAGTCGGCTGTCGGGGTCGACGTCCGAGAACACTGTCGGCTCGACGAAGTGGCCCTCCCGATCGAGCGCCTCGCCGCCGGTTTCGAGGGTCGCACCCTCCGTCCGGCCGATCTCGACGTAGTCGAGGGTGCCCTCCAGTTCGTCCTCGGTGACCTGCGGGCCCATGTCGCCGCCAGCCAACCCGTCGCTGGGCTCGATCCCGTCGGCCTGTTCGACGATGGCGTCGACGAACTCGTCGTACACGTCCTCGTAGACGATGGCGCGGGAGGTGGCGGTACAGGCCTGGCCCGTCACGCCGAAGGCGCCCCACGAGGCGATGCGCGCGGCCGTCCCCACGTCGGCGGCAGCGGAGACGATCGTCGGGTTCTTGCCGCCCATCTCCAACTGGACGCGCTTGCCGTCCGCGGTCGCGGTGTCGTACACCGCGTTGCCGACGCCGGTGCTGCCGGTGAAGGAGACGGCGTCGACGGCGTCGTGGCTCGCGATGGTGTCGCCCACCTCGCTACCCGGGCCGGTGACGACGTTCAGCGCGCCGTCGGGCAGCCCCGCTTCGTCGAGCGCCTCGGCGATGGCGTGGGTACAGCCCGGCGCGAGCGTCGCGGGTTTGATGACTGCGGTGGTGCCCGCCGCCAGCGCGGGCGCGATCTTCCACGCCGGGATGGCGATGGGGTAGTTCCAGGGCGTGATGAGGGCGGCGACGCCGACCGGCTCCTGCTTGGTCCGGAGCACCGTGTCGCCGCCGCTGGCGCTTTTCACCTTCCCGCCGATGTCGCGCGCTTTCGAGCCGTAGTAGTCGAAGATGTCGATGGCGCGCTGGACTTCGCCGCCGGCTTCGCGCTCGGTCTTCCCTTCCTCGCGGACCAGCAGTTCGGTCAGTTCGCCCTTGCGGTCGGCCAGGATGCTGCTCGCTCGCGAGAGGATCCGGCCGCGCTTCGGGCCGGGTGTCGAGCCCCACTCCTCGGTCGCGGCTGCCGCGGCCTCGACGGCCTGCTCGGCGTCCGCGGCCGCCGACTCGGGGTACGTCCCGACCACCTCGTCGGGGCTCGCGGGGTCGTACGTGTCGAACGTGTCGCCGCTCTCGGCGTCGGTCCACTCGCCGTCGATGAGGTTGGAGCGCCTCGTCATACGTTACCGTTGTGGCGGTCCGGGGATAATGCTTTACGTCGGGTACCAGGTGACAGGAGATTTATGCCCACCACGGACCGCAGGTCTCGCATGCGCTACTACCGTACCGAACGCAACGGCGACGCGCACCTGCTCGTCGTCGCCCGCGACCGCGCCCACGACCTCACCGCGGTCAAGCCCCGACTGCGGTCGTTCCGCGATCTCGCCGCGGCCGCCGACGTGGCCGGCGCTCGGGTCGATTCGCTGGCCGCCGACCTGCTCGACGACGCACCCGTCGTCGAGTTCTCTATCGTCGACCTCGAACGCCCGGTTCGGGCCGAAGAAGTGTGGGCTGCGGGCGTGACCTACGAGATCAGCGAGCAGGCCCGCGAGGCGGAGAGCGGGATGGCGGACGTGTACCTCGACGTGTACGACGCCGAGCGGCCGGAGATCTTCTTCAAGGCCACCCCGAGCCGGACCGTCGGACCACGGGAAGCCGTCGGCGTCAGGGGGGACTCGGACTGGAACGTCCCCGAACCCGAACTCGGGCTGGTGCTGTACGACGGCGAGATCGTCGGCTACACGGTCGGCAACGACGTGAGCAGCCGCGCTATCGAGGGCGAGAACCCGCTCTACCTCCCGCAGGCGAAGGTGTACGACCGCTGCTGTGCGCTCGGCCCTTGTGTCGTCGGTGCCGGCGGAGTCGACGACCCCCACGATCTCGGGATGTCGATGCGGATCGAGCGCGACGGCGAGACGGTGTTCGACGATGCGACCTCGACCGCCGAGATGGCCCGCACCTGCGAGGAGCTCGCCGAATACTGGCGGGCGCACAACGCCGTGCCGGAGATGGGCGTGCTGCTCACCGGCACCTCGCTCGTCCCCGACGAGGCGTTCACGCTCCAGCCAGGGGACACCGTGCGGATCGACATCGAAGGCATCGGCGAGCTGGTGAACCCGGTCGTCGAAGTCTGACCAGTACCCAGCGGTCGGAACGTGGAAAACTCGTCGTCGACGCGGGCTGCAGCACAGCCGCGGCGACGGTGGTCCGTCGGGTTGCACGTCGCCGGTCCCCACCTCCCTACGGCGACGTACCGAGGTCAGTGACTCAACCTGGTTACCCCATCGTGTGGCGAAGTTCGTCACGGCGTGAACAGCCGACGCTGTCAACGGGTTTTATCGGTCTTCGGCACGCGGGTTCGCTCAATCGATTTCGCCCCACATGACGATACTCCACATCGCGCAGCGTCGGTCGACGATCCTCGACTACCTCCGGGACGGTCCACTCGACAAGCGCGACCTGTTGGATCGAGTCGAGGCGTCGCGCTCGACTATCGACCGCGCGGTCGAGGAACTGATCGACAACGAGATGGTCCGCGAGGTCCGCGGCGGCTACGAAACCACGCTCGCGGGCGTGCTCGCCCTCCAGTGCTCCCGCGAGTTCGAGCGGGACGCCGACGCCATCGCGACGGCGGCGCCGGCGCTGACGCCGCTGTGGAAGGAGAGCGACGTGGCCGTCGAGTTCCTCCGCGGCGCGGACGTATCGCTGGTCGCCGCGGCCGACGGCATGCGGCTGCTCGCGGCACTGGGCTCGGCGCTTCGGACCGCCGACGAGGTCCAGGCAGTGGCTTCACAGATCGCCCATCCGGAGCAGCTCGAGACGCTCTACGAGCGGGCAAACGACGGGGGCGACACCGACCTCGTCGTCTCGCCGTCGCTGTTCGAGACGCTGTCGTCGACGTTTCCCGGGTGGCTCCGGGCGGTCGCGCTGGGCGAGAACGGGAGGGTCTCGGTCGGCAGCGTTCCGGAGTACGCGCTCGCCATCTGTCGGGCCGGCGACGAACGGGAGGCGTTCCTGCTCACCTACGACGACGGCCGGCTCCACGCTGTCCTCCGAAACGACGGCGCGGCGGCCGCGTGGGCCACGAAGCGCTTCAGGGCGATTCGACGCGACGCGACGGACCGACGGGAGCAGGTTCGCGAACTCGACGCCGACGCCCGGTTCGGCGGCATCGGTGACGCCACGTCGCCGTTCGGCGAGACCTCGGCGGTCGCCGCCGACTCCGGCGAGCCCGACGGGCCGGCGGAGGCGCTACTCGCGAGCGGTTACGCGATCGACGGTGGGAAGCTCCGGACGCCCGCTTACGGTACCGAAGACGCCTGCACGGTCGCGTTCTGGATGCGGCCGACTGATCTCGGCGGCGGGTGGCAGATCCTGCTAAAGTGGGACTACCTCGTCGTCGCGCTCCGCCGGGGCAAACTCCACGGTAGCGTGTACGACCCCGACAACGCCGAGCATCGTGCCTTCACCGCCGTCCCGCTCAGTAGCCTGGCGGAGAGCCGGTGGCAGCACGTCGCGTACACGTACGACGAGTCGGTCGCCCGGCTGTACCTCGACGGCGAACTCGTCGACGAGACCGAGGACGGCTACCCGCTGCACGTCGCCGAGATCGGCGCCGCGCTGGGGTATCACTACCGCGACAGGGACACCGGCGTCCACGACCCGACGTACGAGGGGCGGCTCTACGATGCCCGCCTGTACGGCGAGGCGCTCGCTGCCCCGGACATCGAGCGGCTCGTCTCGACGACGGACCCCACAGCGGTCGTGTGGGATGGCGCCTGAGGCGGCGGCCCCGTCACTCGCGGGGGAACCGCTGAGCCCGCGTCGCGACGGCCGCTCGGAACGCCGACTCGTCGATCGGCTGCTCCCGATCGAACAGCCGGCCGTGTTCTTCGCGGTAGATATCTTCGAGCACGCGCTCCCGGAGCTCGTCGACGGTCGGTTGCCGACCGCGATCTCGCAGCCGTGCCACGACTCGTTTGAAGCGCTGCGCCGTCGCAACCGCCTCGGCCAGCGATTCGGCGTCCGTCGCGTCGACGACGCCGGGAGACGGTGCAGAATTCTCAGAATGTTCGAGCAGTCCACGGTTCCCGTGCTTGTCGCGAACTTCGACCCCCGCCACTGGGCCGTCGTACCACGCCGACGCGGGGCGTTCGTACGCAGTCGGGTCGAAGTCGCGGCCCTTGACCTCCTGGGCGACTGGATTGCGCGGATCGAGGCCGAGTCGGTCGAAAATCGCCTCGCTCGCCGATGGCGGCCGAAACGCGTCGGCGTCGCTCGACCACACGTCCGACCCCAGAAACGGCGGCAGGCGCGCCCAGTCGTAGTCGATCCGCTCCCGGTGGGTCGCCCGCCCCAGAAACGTCAACGCCGTCACGTCGTCGACGGCGCGCCGCAGCGCCTGGCGGTCGAGTCGCCCCCGAACGTGCCGAACTGCACGGCGGCAGGGGCGAGGGATGGCGTCGTCGGCCCACGTCCCGTGGGCGCCGCCGAACCGGACCGCGCCGGACTGCTGCAGTTGGAACCGGAGCGGCGTCCCTTCGACAACCTCCAGCAGCCAGAGATGGCCGTCGAACGTCGGCGCCGCGTCGTCGTCGATGATCGGGAGCGGCGGGAACTGCTTCACACCTGCTCTCCGGCGGCCGGCCCGGTATGCGTTCCGGCGTCGCCCACACCCTTAATCCGGCCCACGCCGAAGCCGGGGGCATGATCACGAGCAGACGCATGGCCGCGGTCGACCGCAACGCCGCGGCACTCGGCGTGCCGCTCCGGGCGTTGATGGAGTCCTCGGGCAACGCTGTCGCTCGTCGGGTTCGCGAACTCACGACCCGCGGCGACAGCGTGGCGCTGGTCTGCGGGCGTGGGAACAACGGCGGTGACGGCCTCGTGGCGGCCCGGTTCCTCGACGATCGGGACGTGACGGTCCACCTCCTGGGGCGCCCGGAGAGCATCACCACCGAGATCGCCCGCGCGAACTGGGACGTGCTGGAGGCGGGAGAGACCGAGGCAGCACTGGTGACGGACTCCCGCGGGTTCGCCCTCGACGGTCCGGACCTGATCGTCGACGCGATGCTGGGTACGGGCATCGCGGGCGACCTCCGGGAACCGGAAGCGACCGTCGCTCAGGCCATCGACGACGCCGAAGCCCCCGTACTCGCGGTCGACGTACCCTCCGGCGTCGATCCAGACACCGGAGCGGCCGCGGCTGGCGCCGTCGACGCCGACCACGTCGTCACGTTCCACGACCTGAAGCCGGGCCTCGCCGACCACTCGGACGTGACCGTCGCCGACATCGGGATCCCGGCCGCCGCGGAAGCAGTGGTCGGGCCGGGTGATCTCGCCGTGCTGGGCGCCGGCGGCGACCGGAAAGGCGACAGCGGCCGAACGTTCGTGATCGGTGGCGGGCCCTACACCGGCGCGCCCGCCCTCGCCGCCGGGGCCTCGCTCTCGGCCGGCGCCGACCTCGCGTTCGTCGCCTGCCCGCAGTCGGTGTTCGACCCGATCGCGGGCTACTCCGAGGATCTGATCGTGCAGCCCTACGGCGACGACGGTACCGGCGACGGCGCCGAGGCCGACCATCTGGCGCCCGAGCACGTCCCGGACCTGGTCGAGACGGCCGAGGCTCACGACGACATCGTGATTCTCGGGCCAGGGCTGGGTCGCCACCCCGAGACCGAAGCGGCCGCCGAGCAGTTCCTCGCGGCGTTCTCGGGGACTGCCGTCGTTGACGCCGACGCGCTGGCACTGGTGCCGGCGGTCGACACCGACGCGGAGTTGGTGCTCACGCCGAACCGCTCCGAGTTGGCGGAACTCAGCGGGCCCGAGACCGACGACATCGTCGGCGCGGGCGAGGAGATCCGTGCGCTCGCCGCTGATCTCGGGCACACGATCCTCGCGAAGGGCGCCGTCGACGTGATCACCGACGGCGAGACGATCCGACGCTGCGGCGCTGGGACGCCCGGGATGACCGTGGGTGGGACGGGCGACACGCTGGCGGGCGTCGTCGCCGCACTGCTCGCCCGGGCGGAGCCGTTCGAAGCCGCCTGCGTCGGGAGCTACGTCAACGGCCGCGCCGCGGAACTGTTGGATCGCGGTGCTGGCCTGCGCGCGACCGAACTCCAAGAGACCATCCCGCTGGCGCTCCGAGGGGGCGACGATGAGTGAGGACGCCAATACCGACGACGCCGGTGCCGCCACCGGCGCCGATTCCGACACGGAACTGACCCACACCACCGAGAGCGGCGACGTGCAGATGGTCGACGTGGGCGCGAAACCGGACACGGGTCGGCGCGCGGTCGCGCGTGGCGAGATTCACCTGACCGAGCCCACGATCGACGCCGTCCGCGCCGACGAGATCGGGAAGGGCGACGTGCTCGCGACCGCCCGAATCGGCGCGGTCCAGGCCGTCAAGCATACCTGGGAGACGATCCCGATGTGCCACCAGATCCCGATCACGAACGTCGATACCGAGTTCGCAGTCGAAGCGGACCGGATCGAACTCGAAGTCGCCGTCGAAACGACCGGGAAGACCGGCTGCGAGATGGAGGCGATCCAGGGCGTGACGACGGGGCTGGGCGTCGTCTGGGACATGGTGAAAGCCGCCGAGAAGGAGGTCGTCGACGACGCCGACGAGGTCGAGGCCAGCGGCTACCCGGGGACGGCGATCTCCGGCGTAGAAGTCGTGCGCAAGGAGAAACGCGAACTCGACTAAGCCTCGGTGTCGACGGCCGGGGGCTCCAGATCCGCGGCCTTCGCTCGCGCCTTCGACACCACGGCCGGCGGCGCTTCGAACTCGACGACGACCTGCTCGTCGCCGTAGGACTCCTCGTGGACGTTGCCGTTGTCGTGAATCCAGGAGACGACGCTCATCGCCTCGTCGCTGACCGGGAGGAGCAGGCGCTCCTGCTCCCAGTCCGGCAGTTCGCGCTCGACACGCTCGCGGAGTGCGTCGACGTGCTCGCCGGTCTTGCCCGAGACGATCACGGGGTTCGGCGCCAGCGCCGAGAGCGCGCGCTTCCGGCGATCGATCTCGGGGTCGGTCAGCTTGTCGGCCTTGTTGAACACCGTGACGATCGGCGCCTCGTTGCGGTCCGAAAGCGTATCGTGGGAGGTCACCAGCTTCTGGCGCATCTCCTCGACTGGCTCGGACGCGTCGACGACCAGCAACACGAGGTCGGCGTGGTACACGGAGTCGAGCGTCGACTTGAACGACTCTACCAGCCAGTGGGGCAGATCGGAGACGAACCCGACGGTGTCGGTCAGCAGCACCTCGCGCGTGCCGGTGTCGGCCTTGCGGGTGGTGGTACCGAGGGTGGTGAACAGCCGGTCCTCGGACTCCGCGGTCTCGTCGAGATCCGGATGGCGATTCTCGTTCTCGTCGACGTCGAGCTCCGAGGCGAGTCGGCGCAGCAGCGTCGACTTGCCCGCGTTGGTGTAGCCCGCTAGCGCGACGAGGTCGAACCCCTGATCCCGGCGCTGGGCCCGGCGCTTCTCCTCTTTCTCGGCGATGCGGTCGAGCTCCTCCGAGATGCGGGAGATGCGGTTTTTGATGTCCTGCTCGCGCGACTCGTCGTACTCGCCCAGCCCCATGAAGCCGGGGCGCTCGTCGCGCTTGGCGAGGCTGGCTTTGGCTTCGGCCCGCGGCAGTTCGTAGCGCAGTTCCGCGAGTTCGACCTGGAGTTGGGCCTTGCGCGTCTGGGCGCGCTGGCCGAACACTTCGAGGATGAGCGTGAAGCGGTCGAGCACGTCGACGCCGTTGGGGAGCTTCTGGCCCACGTTGTACGTTTGGAACGGGCCCATCTCGTTGTCGACGACGACGGTGTCGGCGTCGGTCTCTCGCACGAGGGCGGCCAGTTCGTCCACTTTCCCCTCGCCGAAGTGGTAGGCGGCGTCCTGCGTGCGCCGCTGGGTGAGTTCGCCGACGACTTCGTAGCCGGCGGCGCGTGTCAGCTCCGTTATCTCCTCGAGGTCGGCCTCGCCTTCGTCGACGCGCTTGGCGACGACGGCACGATCAGCAGGGATAGCTGGCTGTCACCCCGGTTTCGTCCATGGTTGACGTAAGTGATCCGCGTGCATGAATCCCGCGGTGGGTCCGACGACTCACCGCCGTTCTGCGGAGCTGTTCTCGGTCACGAACTCGACGATCGACTCAGTGCCCTCGAAGCCGCTGGCCATCCGGCCGGCAATCTCGCCGTCCTCGAACAGCAGTAGCGTGGGGACGCCCTGGATGTCGTACTCTTCGACGAGGTCCAGTTCGGTCTGGGGGTTCAGCATCCCCACCGTCGCCGTCGTCGCGCGGGCGACGTTGCCGACCATCGGTTCGATCGACTGACACACGGGACAGCCCTTGGTGTAGAAGTCCACGAGCACGACGTCGTGGTCCGCCACGAGTGCGTCGAGTTCGTCGCCGGTCTCGAGTCGGTGCGGCTTCTGGGACGTTTCGGCCATACCGGGCGTAGGGGCTGGAGCGGCTTACGTCCCCCGCCCGAATGGGCGTCGTCACGCCAGCGCGATAGGCCGGTGTCCGGAGCTATTTACGCGCTCGGGCCCCAATTCCCGCTGATGAGCGACGCTCACGCTGACACACTGCTGCCGAGCGAGCGGATGCGTGAACAGGCACTCGACGGTGAGGTGACCCAGATCCACCGTGGCCAGCGCTACGCTGCGGAAGGAGACCGGTTCGACATCGACGGCGAGCAGTTCGAGGTCGTCGAGGTGGCCGAGCGCACGCTCGGCGATCTGACCGACGCGGACGCCCGCGCGGAGGGCGCACGCGACCTCGATCACTACAAGCAGATCCTCCGGATGTCCCACGACGAGTTTGAGTGGGACGACGACAGCGAGATCGTCCGGCACCGCTTCGAGCGAGTCTGACTCGTCGGCTCAGAGCTCGCTGCGCTCCAGGCGCACGTACCCCAGCACGACCGGAACGACGGTCCACGCCAGTAGCACCGTCACCGCGCCCGCCGTGGAGACGAACGGCTCTGTCCCCACGACTGCCTCGGGCGGCGCGGTACCGATGTCGAACTCGGTGCCGAGCAGGTACTGGAGGCTCGTGCCGGGTTCGACGAACCGCGCGAACTCCACCCACGTCGGCGACTCCATCGGTCGCCGGAACCGGAACAGTACCAGCATCATCACGTCCACGACGGTCCGCCAGAGCATCGCCAGCAGCGCGTACGCCCCGAAGGTGGCGCTGATGACGCGTCGAACGCTGGCCAGCCCGGCCGACAGGCCGATTGCGATACCGAGAAACGCCAGCGTGTAGCCGAACGTCGACAGGAGCACGATGGCGTAGTCGCCCGCCGCGAAGTCGCCGTAGCCGACGAGGAGGTAGCCGCCCCCGAGCAGGCCCGCGACCGCGAGCGCGCCGGCCAGCGCTCCCGCACGGCCGAGGAACTTCCCGAGCACCAGATCGCGTCGGGAGTTCGGAAGCGAGAGCGCCAACGCCGCAGTTCCCGAGTCGCGGCCGGCGGCGACCGCGCGGTACCCGAGAACCAGGCCGACCAGTGGGAACAGCGGCACGACGACGGTCACGAGCAGTTCGAGGTACACCGAGAACGGCACGTCCGACGATCCCGCGAGTCGCGGGACGGCGTACCCCAGCCCCGCGAACAACGCGAGCAGGCCAGCCGTCAGTGCCCAGACCCCGCGAGTCGCGAGCGCGCCCCGGAGATCGTTCCGGGCGATGGCGCGCCAACTCATCGGTTCGCCCCCGTCCACTCGCTGTCACTGTTCCGGGTCATAGGTCGGTCGAGCGAAAGCGGAGGTAGCCGAGCGTCGCGGGACCAAGCGCCCAGACGACGAGCAGGGCCGCGGCAACCCACTCCCCGAGGAACCACGGGGCCTCCGGCCCGAGATACGGTCCCTGCTCCACGCCAGCGAAGAAGCCGTCCACGAGCCGGCGGTACAGCATCCCCGGCTCGGCGCCGTAGAGGAACAGCGCCCAAGTCGGCAGCCGCCCGTCGGCCAGCCCGAGATAGCCGAGCGCGGCGACGAACACCCCGCGGAGCTGCGACCAGACCACCACGAACAGGAAGAACACCCCGAAGGCGGCGCTGCTGGCGACCGCCGTCGAGGTCGTCGCCGTCGACACCGCCAGCCCGACGCCGACGAACGCCGCGCCGTACAGCACCGTCCCGAGCGTGTACGCCGCGACGGTGCCGGCCTCGAAGCTCCCGAACGGGTAGTTCACCAGCGCGGCGCCGCCGAGGATACCGACCGCCACCGCGGTGCCGAGTGCGATCGCCCGGGCGAGGAACTTCCCGACCACCACGTCCAGTCGGTCGTACGGCAGGGAGAGCAGCAGCGTCATCTCGCCCGAGGCGCGTTCGCCGACGATGGTGCGGTGACCGAGCAACAGCCCCACCAGCGGCACCAGCAGCGCGACGACGCCGACCATGTACGAGGCGTAGTCGGCGCTCGAGGGCTCTGGAAACCCCGAGAGTACGATGGCGTACCCCCCGGCGATGAAGGCGAACGCGACGGCGCCGAGGAGCCAGCGCGTGCGCCGTGATCCCCACACGTCCCGAAGCTCCTTCCGGGCAACGACGGTCCAACTCACTGCCCTCCCTCACGGGTGTACTCGACGAAGAGGTCCTCGAGCGACGGCTCCTCCGTCGAGAAGTCGAGTACGTCGACGCCCGCCGCGTCGAGCGCGACCAGCACGTCCATCTTCACGTCGCTCGGACAGGTGACTGCGAACGTCTCGTCCTCGATCCACGCCGAATCGACGCCGTCGACGGCCTCGATGGTGTCGAGGTGGGTCTCGCTCGGGTCGTCGACGCTGATCTGGAGCTTGGTCCCGCCCGCGGCGGACTCCCGGAGGGCGTCGATGGTGTCGACCGCCTGGAGGCGCCCCTCGTGCATGATTCCGACGCGATCACAGACCGCCTCGATCTGTTCGAGGATGTGGCTGGAGAAGAACACCGTCGCGCCGCGCTCGTTCTCCTCGTGGATGATCTCGCGCATCCGCCGGGCGCCTCCGGGATCCAGGCCCGAGGTCGGTTCGTCGAGGATCAGCAGGTCCGGGTCCCCGATCAGCGCCATCCCGAGCACCAGCCGCTGGGCCATCCCCTTCGAGTAGTCGCCGGCTCTCCGGTCCACGGCGTCACGGATGCCGACGCGTTCGGCGATCGACATCGGCTCGATCTCGACGCCTTTGGACTCCGCCGCGAACTGGAGATGTTGGCGCCCCGTCAGCCGGTCGTACACGTCGTACCCCTCCGGAAGCACGCCCATGCGTTCCCGGACGTCGACGCTGTGCTCGCGACAGTCCATCCCAAACACTTCGACCTGGCCCTCCGTCGGCCGCGCGAAATCCAACAGCATGTTGATTACTGTCGACTTCCCGGCGCCGTTGTGGCCCAAGAAGCCGAATATCTCGCCTTCTTCGACCGTGAGGTCGACGCGGTCGACGGCGGTCACGTCGCCGTATCGCTTGGAGAGCTCGTGAGTTTGTATAGCGGGCATCCCGATACCTTGCCCTCCAGGGGCGAGATGTTAAACGCTGTAGTTGTCGCTGCCTATCACCCCCGACGAGTATGACTGTTGGCCAACCAGCCCCAACGACATTCACGTCCGCGATCGACGACTGTGACGCCGGGAGTCGGCCGGTAGCTATCTGAACAGCTGTTCACACCGAAACATCTATCTGAACACTCTCTCAAACAGTGGTCGATGAGCGACACTGATCAGCGGCTTCGGCGGCGGATCGCGGACGAGGTCGGCGAGTGCTGTGACGCCGACGTAGAGGAACGTCTCACCGAGCTCGCCGATCTCGCGGCGTCGGCATCCACGAACGAAAACACTCGGGACGCTTTCGCCGCGCTGGGGAACGAGACGCGCAACCGCCTGACCCGCATCCTGTCGGCGGCTGACGGCGAACTCTGTGTCTGTGAGCTGGAGCCCGTCGTCGACGTGAGCGGGAGCGCGGTCAGCCACGCGCTGTCCGACCTCGTCGACGCCGGGCTCGCCACCCGCCGGAAGGAGGGGAACTGGCGCTACTACGACAGCACCGCGCTCACCGACGACCTGCTCGCGGTCGCGGACGGGGAGGCGGAGTCGTGAGCGACTCGCTGGGGGTTCTCGACCGCTACCTGACTGTCTGGATCGGGCTGGCGATGGTGCTGGGCGTCGGGCTCGGGCGGTTCGCGCCCAGCTTTGTCGACGCGCTGAACGCCGTGACGTGGCACGGCACGAGTCTCCCCATCGCGGTGGGGCTGTTCGTGATGATCTTCCCGATCATGGCCGAGATCGACTACGGCCGCGTCCCGACGGTTACGCGGACCGCGCGCTCGGAGATCGCTCTCACGCTCGTGTTCAATTGGCTGATCGCGCCGTTCGTGATGTACGGGCTCGCGACGACGTTCCTCGGCGGCCGGCCCGGGTTCGTCACGGGGCTGATCCTCGTCGGGATCGCGCCCTGCATCGCGATGGTGCTGATCTGGAACGAACTCGCCGCGGGGAACCAGGAGCTCTGTGCGGTCTGTGTCGGCGTCAACAGCCTGCTCCAGATCGCGCTGTTCGTCCCCTACGCGTTCCTCTTTTTGACGGTGATGCGCGGCACGGCCGTCGACGTGTCGATGTCGCTGATCGCCCAGATGGTCGGCGTGTTCCTCGGGCTGCCGCTACTGCTTGGCTACCTCACCCAGAAGGCGGCGTTCCGAACGATCGGTCGGCAGGCCTACTACGGCCGGGTGATCCCGCGGATCAGCCCGTTCGGGCTGTTGGGCCTGCTGTTCACTGTGGTCGTGATGTTCGCACTGAAAGGCGACTACATCGTCGCCAACCCGGGGCAGATCGTGCTGATCGCGGTCCCACTCCTCATCTTCTTCGCCGGGCTGTGGGCGCTGGCCTACGGCGTCAGCGCGGCGTTGGGATTCTCCTACACGGAGAGCGTCAGTGTCGCGTTCACCGCCTCCTCGAACAACTTCGAACTCGCGATTGCGGTCGCCGTCGCCGTTTTCGGCGTCGGGAGCAACGTCGCGCTCGCAACGGTAGTCGGCCCGCTGATCGAAGTGCCGGTGATGCTCGCGCTGGTTCGGGTCGCACTGGCGACGAAAGACCGACTGTTCCCGGGAAGTAGTGGCGTTAGCTCTCCGATTACGGGGGACTGATCCACAATGACCGACGAGCCAGCCGACACGACCACGATCGCCTTCGTCTGCGTCCAGAACGCCGGGCGGTCCCAGATGGCGTACGCCTTCGCCCAACGGGAGCACGAACAGCGCGGTCTCGGGAGCGAGATCGACCTCGTGACTGGCGGTACCCGCCCGGCCGACCACGTCCACCCCCCGGTCGTCGACGCCATGGACGACATCGGGATCGACATCGCCGATCGGACGCCTCGCGAGGTCGGCGTCGACGATCTCCGGGAGAGCGAGTACGTGATCACGATGGGCTGTTCGGCCACGGATGTCTGTCCTGCGGGCTGGGGCGGCGAGAGCCGTGACTGGGACCTCGACGACCCGGACGGCCAACCGCCGGCGACGGTCGCCCGGATTCGTGACGAGATCGAGCGCCGTGTCGGGTCGCTGTTCGACGAACTCACGGCCGACTGAGTCTGCTTGTTTTTCCGCAGAGAACGGTACCCATTTGCCCGTTCGATCCGTGGTCAAACCGATGGGATTCCACACGTTCGATGCGGCGAACGCGGAGAAGCTCGACGACCCCGCCTCACGGTACCGGTTCGTGTCGGCCGAAGAGCTCGTCTGGGCGGTCGGCGCCGACGAGACCGGCGTACTCGCTGATCTCGGCAGTGGGACGGGGTTCTACACCAACGACGTGGCGGCCCACGCCGAAACGGTGTACGGCGTCGACGTACAGGCGGAGATGCACGAGTACTACCGCGAGAAGGGGACGCCCGAGAACGTCGAACTCGTCGCCGCCGAGGTGGCGGATCTGCCGTTCGCCGACGGCGAACTCGACGGCGCGTTCTCGACGATGACGTTCCACGAGTTCGCGACCGAGGACGCGATCGGCGAGATCGCTCGCGTCGTCGAAACCGGCGGCCGCGTCGCCGTCGCCGACTGGTCGGCTACGGGTGACGGTGAGGCCGGCCCGCCGGCTTCGGAGCGGTTCAGCCTCGAGGAGGCGAAACAGCAGTTCCGTGCCGGCGGCTTCGAGATCGAGTTCGGCGCGGACCGCTCGGAGACGTTCCTCCTCGTCGTTCGCGCACCGTAGAACGCCGCCAACCGTCGGATCGGGAGTCGACGTCGGATCGCCGACTGCCCGCTGCAACACCTCGCGAACCGCCTCTGACTACGGAGTAGTCACCTGTCTCTGAGAGTACACTGCAGGCGAAACGTTCCTTCCCATGCGCAGTATTGTGGTAACCACACAAAACACTTTTGAAGCAGCGCCACGATAGTTCAGGTAGATAATGGCCGACTCCATGCGCGAAATGCTCCAGTCAGATATGCAGTGTGAAGGGCTGCTGGAGTGTTTCCACGACCTGAAGCGGATCGACAAGGAGGTGTTCCGACTCCTGAACGACCGGTCTGCGGGGCTGACCGTCGACGAGATCGCCGACGGCGTCGACCGCGAGCGGTCAACTGCCTACCGGTCGGTTCAGCGACTGCTCTCGGCTGGGTTCATCCAGAAAGAGCAGGAGAACTACGAGCAGGGCGGGTACCACCACGTCTACCACCCGCGCGACGCCGAGAAGATCGCGCAGGACATGCAGCGCACGCTGAACGACTGGTACGCGAAGATGGGGAACCTCATCGGCGAGTTCACCGAGAAGTACAGCGACGAGCAGACTGCCGTCGCCGAGAGCTAGAGGTCGCGCCGAGCGAACGCTCGGCTGCTCACTGCCACGAGAAAAACGGTTGCCGCGAGCAGCAGTATTGTGCCGACGAGGTCGTACTGTCCGTCGACGAGCACCGCCGACGTGTCCAGATACCGCGTCGGCGTGACGGCGCCGACCCACGCGTAGTCGCTCACGTCGAGCAGCGACTCGGTGAGCCACGACGCGAACACGAGCGCCAGCGCGACTCGGCCTGCGGTCCGACTCCGTCCGACGACCACCCCGAGCAGGAGCCCCACCGCCCCCCAGCAGAGGAGATACGGGACCGAGAGCGCGTGCAGTGCAACCAGATCGGCGACCGAGAGCGGTTCGCCGACGGCGACGGTCGCGAGATACAGCACGGGGGCGGTGATGGCGTTGATCCCGACGATCGGCACCAACAGCGCGAGGAAGCTCCCCAGGAGGACGGCGCTCCGCGACACCGGGGCTGCGAGCAGGGTGTCCATCCGCCCGGTCTCCATATCGCCGCCGACGGCGCCGGCGGCGGTGTAGGCGACGTAGCCGGCGAGCCCGACCAGCCAGCCGAACGTGTAGTACTCCCCGGCGAGTAGCCCCGACAGCGACGCGAGACTCTCGAACCCCAGCAGTTCGACCAGCACCGGCGGCATCGCGTCGAGCAGCACCTGGAGCTCCTCACCCCCGACGAGATCCGGGCCCACCCAGACGAACAGGATCCCGTACGCCGAGAGCACCGCCGCGGCGACTGCAGTGGTGCGGAGCCGCTTGCGCCCCTCGAACCGCGCGACCGCCAGTGTCGTTGAGCGACGCTGGTCGGCGGGCCCAGTCACGATACATCCACCTCCCGGAACCACAGGGCGCTGCCGGCGAGTAGTACGAGCGTGGCTCCGAGCAGGATCCCGGCACCCGCGAGGTCGTACTCGCTCGCTGTCAGCACCCCTGTCGGGTCGTAGTAGCGCATCGGCGCCACGGCACCGAGCCAGGAGAACCCGGCGGCTTCGCTCACTGTCTGGAGGAGGAAGGCGCCGACGACTCCGCCCGCAGCGACGCCTTCGGCGACGACTCTACCCGGCGCACTGACCGACGCGAGCATGCCGAAGGCGGCACAGCAACAGAAGTACGGCACCGAGAGTGCGTGGACGACGAGGAGGTCCACGGCGGCGATCGGGTCGCCGACGAACCGCGTGCCAGCGAACACGGTCGCGAACACGGCGACGTTCGCGAGCAGGATCGGCAGCAGCAAGCCGAGATACGTCTCCGTCAACACTCGTTCTCGCGATATCGGTGCCGCGAGCAGCGTGTCGATCCGCCCGGTCTCGATATCGCCGGCGAGCGTGCCGGCCGCGCTGTAGGCGATGTAAGCCCCGAGCCCGACGAGCCAGAGGAACTCGTACAGTTCGATCGCGAGAAAGCCCTCGATCGAGCCCATGAGCTCGAGGTCGAACGCCTCGACGAACGACGGCGGGAGCTGTTCGGCTAGGGCGGCCACGTCGACCTCGCCCAACACGCCCGGCGCGAGCAGGGTCATCATCGCCGCAAAGCCCGCCAGCCCGCCCGCGAGCGCGAGCGAGCCGAGCAGCCGCTTTTCGGCCTCGTAGCGCACCGTCTCAAGCATCTTCGGCCTCCCCGTCGGCGGCGTCGCCGTCGACCGACTGCTGCGGGGCAGCTTCCTCCGCCGCCTCGTCGTAGAACCGCATGAACACGTCCTCCAGCGGCGCCTCTTCGATGGAGAGATCGCGAAGGTCGTGTTCGAGAACGCGGCGGAGCAGCGGTTCGTACGCTCCGGTGTAAGTGAACGAGACGGTCGTCACGTCGTCGCCGCGGTCGCTCGGCTCGCGCCTGGCTCCGCCGCCGACGGTCACGTCGTGAACGCCGGGTAGGTCGAACGCGTTGCCGTCGACGCTGTCGCCGAGCGTGAGTCGGACGTGCTTTCCGCTGCGGTGGAGCAGCGAGTCGACCGAGGCGACCTCCACGAGCCGGCCGTCCCGGATGATTCCCACCCGGTCACAGACTTTCCGAACCTCGCTCAGGACGTGTGAGGAGAAGAAAAACGTCGTCCCCTGCTCGCGTTCGGTCCGGACGAACTCCAGGAACGTCTCCTGTTTCAGCGGGTCGAGCCCCGACGTGGGCTCGTCCATGATCAGCAGGTCGGGATCGTGCATGAACGCCAGCACGATAGCGAGCATCTGTCGGTTCCCCCTGGAGTAGTCGCCAACGGGGCGGTCGAGTGGGGGATGGAACATATCGAGCAGTTCGTCGCTGCGCACGTCGCCCCGGAGCGCGCCGTGGTACGAGAGCAGGCGCCGCCCGGTCATCCGGTCGTCGAACGCCGGTTCGCTCGGGAGATACCCCACCCGTGCGCGAGCGTCCCGCAGCGCCGCGGCGTCGGTCACGTCGGCGCCGAGCACCGTCGCCGAGCCACTGGTCGGTGACTGAAACCCCAGCAGGGTCCGGATCGCCGTCGTCTTGCCGGCGCCGTTGGGACCGAGGAAGCCGAACACCTCGCCCGCCTCGACCGAGAAGGAGAGATCCTCGACACCGCGAACGTCGCCGTAGTACTTGGTCAGGTTGTCAGTCCGGATTGTGGCCATTCCCGTAAACGAGGGCACAGGACCGCCATCAACCTACCGCCCGTTTGAGCACCTGAAGCGGGTTAGGCCGGTGCGTAACTGGGTCATCGACGGGCCGTAGTCCTGACGTTTCGATGACCCCTCAGGTGGCGATTTTCGATGAACGTACCAGTCAAAGTTAACTGTTTCTCGCCCTAGATACGACGTAGAGTCATGTCTCTCGATCGAATTACTGTTAGGCAGGGAGCCGACCCGATCCCACCACTGGGATCCGGTGTCGGTCAGCCCGAACGTGGGGGCGCCGTCGATGGTTGACCCGGTCATCGCGAGTCGGCTCCAGTTCGCGGTCACCACTATCGTGCACATCGTGTTCCCGGTGATGAGCATGGGGCTGGCTCCGTTCCTGATCTACTTCACGTGGAAGGAGATTCGGACGGGTGAGGAGATCTACGAGCAGCTCCGGCGGTTCTGGGTGAAGATCTTCGCGGTGAGCTTCGTGGTCGGGACCGTCACGGGGCTCGTTCTCGAGTTCGAGTTCGGGACGAACTTCGCGGCGTTCTCGACGTTCGCCGGCGAGCTGTTTGGCGGGCCGCTGGCGACGGAGGGGATGATGGCGTTCATGCTCGAGGCGACGTTCCTGGGTATCTTCATCTACGGCCGGGATCGCGTCTCCGACGCCTTCTACTTCCTCTCCAGCGTTCTCGTCGGTCTCGGCACCTGGCTCTCGGCGGTCTGGATCCTGATCGCCAACTCCTGGATGCAGACCCCGCGGGGGTACGAACTCGTCAGCGAGGGAGGCGAGCAGATGGTCCGTCTGACTGACCCCCTGGCGGCGTACTTCAACCCACGGTTCCAGTACATGTTCCTCCACATGCAGAACTCGGCCGTGGAGTCGGTCGCGCTGTTCATGGCCGGCGTCGCCGCCTACTTCGTCTACAAACACTACGTCCGCGGCGACGAGGTCGAGAACGCCGCCTTCTGGGTGAAGACACTGAAGATCGCCATCGTCGCGCTGGTAATCACGGCGCCGCTGCAGGTGATCCACGGCGACCTGTACGCGCGACACGTGTACGAGACCCAGCCACAGAAGTTCGCGGCGATGGAGGCGCTCTGGGAGACCGAGACGTACGTTCCGGAGTACATCGTCGCGTTCCCGACGGACCTCTCTCAGATCCTCGATCCGCGAGCGAAGGAGCTGTTGGGGATCGGGATTCCCGGTGGGGCGTCCTGGCTTGCAAGCGGCGGCGACCCGCAGGCGGAGATTCAGGGGCTGAACTCCTTCGAGACGGAGGCGCCGCCGGTTGCCCTCGTGTTCTGGGCGTTCCGTATCATGGTGGGGCTGGGGTTCTGGTTCATCCTCCTCGCCTTCTGGGCGAGCTACCGGTGGTTCCGCGGGGAGCTCGTCGAGGACGACCTGCTGCATAAGGCGTTCATGGGGTCGTCGCTGCTGGGCATCGTCGCCGTCGAAACTGGCTGGATCGTCACGGAGGTCGGCCGCCAGCCGTGGGTGATCCAGGACGTGATGCTCACAGAGCACAGCGTCTCCCCCGGCCTGACCGGGGCGGAAGCGACGTTCACGCTCGCGGGCTTCGTCGGCGGCTACGTCCTGCTGCTCGCGCTGTACACCTACGTGATCCGCCGGATCATTCAGGAGGGCCCGCCCGAGATATCGGACGACGGTGTCGAGCCCAGCGTCGACGCTCCGGCGGAAGCCGAGGTGAGCGTCGATGACTGATCTCGCGAGCGCGACGCTGTTCGGCCTGCCGCTGCCCGAGATCTGGTTCGGGCTCGTCTTCTTCATACTGGGGATGTTCCTGTTCCTCGACGGGTTCGACTTCGGGATCGGGATCCTGTTTGCGACCCGCAATGACGACCACGAGAAGGAGACGCTGTTCGCCGCCATCGGGCCGTTCTGGGACGGCAACGAGGTGTGGCTGGTCGTGTTCGGCGGTGCGCTGTTCGCGGCGTTCCCCGAGGTGTACGCCAACCTGTTCAGCCGCTACTACCTGCTGATGTTTGCCATCCTCGCCGCGCTCGGCCTACGCGGGCTCTCCCCGGAGATGTACGAGGAACGGGAGGACGACCAGTGGCGGCGCTACTGGGGCTGGGCGTTCGTCGTCGGGAGCGCGCTGACGCCGTTCCTGCTGGGGATGTTCGCGATCAACTGGCTTACCGGCGTCCCCGGTATCGTCTCGATCCCGGGTGTGCTCGGTGGGCTCGCAGTCGTCGCGCTCACGATCGCCGACGGCGCCGCCTTCCTCGGGCTCAAAACGCGCGGCTCGCTGCGTGACGACGCCAGCGCGTACGGAATCCGTGCAGTCGTGGCGTATCTGGGCCTCGTGGCGTTGACGCTCGTGGCCATCTACGTCACGACGCCGGCGCTCCAGTCGGCGCTCCTCTCGCTGCCAGTGATCGCGCTGGTCCTGCTCTCGGCCGCGCTGGTCGCGGGCTACCTCGTCGCCACGCGCCGCGGGGAGTACCTCGCCGCATTCGCGTCGACCGCCGGCCTCGTGTTCGGCCTCGTCACGGTGATCGCGGTCACGATGTTCCCGGTCGTCGACCGCGCCACGGGGCTGACCGTCACTGAGGGGATCGTCTCGACGCTCCCCCTGAACATCATGACGATCATGATGGCGCTGCTGCTCCCGATCGTGCTCTCGTACTTCGGCGTGCTGTACTCGGTGTTCAGCGGTCCGATCGAGGCGGAGGAGACGTATGGGTGAGGCGAGCGCGGCCGCGGCGCGTGCGCCACCGAACCTCGGCTCGCGCATCGTCGTGACGTGGGCGGAGCTCACCGTTCTCGGCCTCGCCGGCGGGGTGTTGGGGACGAGTATCGGTGGGCCGCCCGCGCTGGTCGTGTACTTCGCGACGACGCTGCTCTCGGTCGCGATCCTGCTGTACAACGTCCACGTGCTCGTCCAGCGATCGATCGACGCCCGACTCGACGAGTAGCCCGCGCTGGGCGAGCCGTTTACACTGCTCGAACATTCTGAGTTGTCTCGACTGTGACCCAGCCCGGGCCGTTACTCCGGCCTAGTCGTTTAAGCCCGCGCCCGCCCAACACAGAGGTGATGGAACTACAGAAACTCGTCCGGGGCCAACCGGAGTGGTCCCGGATCGAGTCGGTCGTACGCGAACTCGCGGCGCGCTACGACCGTGAGCGCGTCCACGTCCGATTTCTGGACGCCCACAACTGGCTCTCGACGCCGCTGGTGCTCGACGACGAGTACTTCGTGAAGCTGGTGACCGAACAGAACTCGCTTGTCCACGCGCTGTTCACCGCGACGCGGAACCTCGGTGCGTTCTCTTCGGGGACGGAGGGGTTTTTCGGCCACTACGGGAACCCGTACCAGATGGCCCAGCACGAACTGGAGGCCACCGAGCGGCTTCGGGAAGTGGGCGTGAACGCCCCCGAACCGGTCGAGGCGCTGGAGATCGATGGGATGGGCGTGCTAGTGATGGAGTACCTGCCCGAGTTCGACACGCTGGACGAGCTCGACGAGCCGACCGAACGACGCCTCGCCCCCGAGGTGTTCGGCGCGCTCCACCGGATGCACGAGCACGGACTCGCCCACGGCGATCTCCGGGCCGAGAACGTGCTGGTCGTCGACAGCGAGGAGCGACGCTCCTCGGGCAACCGGGAGCCGCGGGCTCCCGGTGACGGCGAGATCTACGTGATCGACGCCACGAACGTCCGCGAGGACGATGGCGGCGGCGCAACGATGACGGCGGCGCGATCGTACGACCTCGCGTGTGCGCTCGCGGCGCTGGAACCGCTGATCGGCGCGAAAGACGACGTCGACGCCGCGTTGGCTCACTACGACGCCCAAGCACTGCTCGAGGCCCGGGAGTTCCTCGATTTCGTGAGCGTCCGCCCGGACCACACGTTCGCGCTCACGGCGCTGAAAGGGGAGATCGAGACCCGTGCGGGCGAGGCCGAGCGGGAGGATCACTGAGCGGCGACCGGCAGGCTTTATGACGACTACGCTCCCACCGTTCGGACACATGAGTAGCGAACCCTACCAGCACTACATCAACGGTGAGTGGGTCGAAGGCACCGGCAGCGAGACGTTCACGAGCCAGAACCCCGCCAACGGCGAGACGCTCGGCGAGTTCGAGCGCGGCACCGAGGACGACGTCGACGCCGCCCTCGCGGCGGCCGAGGACTCCTTCGAGGAATGGAAGGAGCTCTCTCACATCGACCGCGCGGAGTACCTCTGGGACATCTACCACGAGCTCAAGGACCGCCACGAGGAGCTGGGCGAGATCGTCTCCAAGGAGTGCGGGAAGGAGATCTCGGAAGGGAAAGCCGACGTGACCGAGGCCTGGCACATGGTCGAGTGGGCCGCGGGCGACGCCCGCCACCCCAAGGGCGACGTGGTCCCCTCCGAAATCCCGTCGAAGGACGCCTACATGCGGCGCAAGCCGCGAGGCGTCGTCGGCTGTATCACGCCGTGGAACTTCCCGGTCGCCATCCCGTTCTGGCACATGGCCGTCTCGCTGGTCGAGGGCAACACCGTCGTCTGGAAGCCCGCCGAGCAGACGCCGTGGTGTGGCCAGATCATCGCCGAGATGTTCGAGGACGCCGGCATCCCCGACGGCGTGTTCAACATGGTCCAGGGGTTCGGCGACGCCGGCGCGGCCATCACCGACGACAGCCGCGTCGACACGGTGCTGTTCACTGGCAGCGCGGCAGTCGGTCACGAGATCGCCTCCAAGGTCGGCGGCGAGCCCGGCAAGCTCGCGGCGTGTGAGATGGGCGGGAAAAACGGCATCGTGGTCACCGACGAGGCGGACCTCGACGTTGCCGTCCACTCGGCGGTCATGTCGAGCTTCAAAACGACCGGCCAGCGCTGTGTCTCCTCCGAGCGCCTGATCGTCCACGAGGACGTGTACGACGAGTTCAAGGCGCGCTTCGTCGAGAACGCGAAGAACGTCGCCGTCGGCGACCCCCTGGAGGAGAACACGTTCATGGGGCCGCTGATCGAGGAGGAGCACGTCGAGAAGGTGTCCCGATACAACCAGCTCGCGAAAGACGAGAACGTCAACGTGCTCGTCGACCGCGAGGAGCTCGACGACGACGAGATCCCCGAGGGCCACGACGACGGCCACTGGGTCGGGCCGTTCGTCTACGAGGCCGACGCCGAGGCCGATCTGCGCTGCACCCACGAGGAAGTGTTCGGCCCCCACGTCGCCCTGCTGAAGTACAGCGGCGACATCGAGGACGCCGTCGAGATCCACAACGACACCGAGTACGGCCTGGCTGGGGCCATCATCTCGGAGGACTACCGCCAGATCAACTACTACCGCGACAACGCCGAGGTCGGGCTTGCCTACGGCAACCTCCCCTGCATCGGCGCCGAGGTGCAGCTCCCCTTCGGCGGCGTGAAGAAGTCCGGCAACGGCTACCCGAGCGCCCGAGAGGTCATCGAGGCCGTCACCGAGCGCACCGCCTGGACCCTGAACAACTCGAAGGAGATCGAGATGGCACAGGGCCTGAGCGCGGACATCAAGACCGGAAACGACGAATAGCGCCTGCGACCGATTCGGGAGCTCCCACGCTATTCTCGTTTTCGCACGCGACGACTGGTTCGGCCGGGAGCGCGCGTCGCGTTTTCTGCCGAAACCCACTAATCACCGACAGATCGCCCATCCACGCCTTTTTTCCGACGGAGCTACTCCACGCCTGCGTACAGCGATGCAGCACTTCCCCGCCCCGATCCGCGTTCTCCTCGTCGACGACGATCCCGACCTCGCAACGATGACGGCGACGTATCTCAAGCGCCAGGACGACCAGTTCGCCGTCGAGACGGCGATCGGCGCCGACGCCGCGCTCGAACGGCTCGACGACGGGATCGACTGCGTCGTCTCCGACTACGAGATGCCCGAGAAGACGGGGACCGAACTGCTCGAGGCGGTCCGCGAAGCGTACCCCGATCTGCCGTTTATCCTCTACACGGGGAAGGGAAGCGAGGAGATCGCCAGCGACGCCATCTCCGCCGGCGTCACTGACTACCTCCAGAAGGAACGCGGCAGCGGCCAGTACGCGGTGCTGGCAAACCGAATAGAGAACGCCGTCGAGGCGTACCGGTCCGAGACGCTGTTGACCCGTCGAACGCGCCGGCTCGAACGGCTGATCAGCAACCTCCCCGGGATAGTGTACCGCTGCCGGAACGAGCCCGAGTGGCCGATGGAGGCCGTTGAAGGCGAGGTCGCCGCCATGACGGGCTACGACGCCGAATCGCTGGAGAACGGCGACGTGCAGTGGGGGCCGGACGTGCTCCATCCCGGGGATCGCGAGCGGGTCTGGGTCGACGTTCAGGACGCCCTCGAAGAGCGAGGTCGGTTCGAACTCAGCTACCGGATCCGCACGCGCGACGGCGAGACCCGGTGGATGTGGGAGCGCGGCCGCGGCGTCTACGAGGACGGCGACCTGACCCGAATCGAGGGGTTCATCACCGACGTGACCGCCCGTGAGCGCCGACAGAGCCGGCTCCAAGAGAGCAGCGCACGGCTCGAGGCGCTGTTCGAGCAGTCGCCGGACATGATCAACCTCCACGACGCCAACGGCACGATCGCCGAACCCAACGCACGGCTCTGTGAGAAAACCGGGTACGATCGTGAGGAGCTGATCGGGATGAAGGTCTGGGATATCGACTGCTCGATCGATTCGGCGTCGGCCGCCGAGATCTGGGATCGCATGGAGCCCGGCGACAGCCGCCGCCTCGAGAGCGAGTACGAGCGCGCCGACGGCTCGACGTTCCCCGTCGAGGTCAACATCCGGCGCATCGACGCCGCCGACGAGGCGCTGTTTGCCGTCATCAGCCGGGACGTGAGCGAGCGCAAGGAGCGCGAACGCCGCTTGGAGCGGTTCGCGTCGATCGTCTCCCACGACCTGCGAAACCCGTTGAACGTCGCCCAGGGCCGCGTCGATCTGGCCGCCGAGGAGTGCGACAGCGAACACCTCGACCACGTCGCCGACGCACACGAGCGCATGAACGCGCTGATCGACAGCCTCCTCAGCCTGGCCCAGCAGGGCGAACTCGCGACCGACACCGAGCGGATCGACCTCGCGGAAGCGGTCGAGAGCGCCTGGTCGAGCGTCCCGACCGACGACGCCCACCTCCGGACGACGGTCACGGGCACCGTGTCGGCCGACCGGAGTCGGCTCGCCCAGCTGTTCGAGAACCTCTTCCGCAATTCGGTCGAGCACGGCGGCTCCGGCGTCACGATCACGGTCGGCGATCTCGACGACGGCTTCTACGTCGCCGACGACGGCCCGGGTATCTCGGGGACCAACCGCGCCTCGGTGTTCGAGACGGGCTACAGCACGGGCGACGGGACGGGGTTCGGCCTCGCCATCGTCGAGCAGGTAGCCGAGGCGCACGGCTGGTCGATCCAGTTAGCGGAGAGCGACGACGGCGGCGTCCGCTTCGAGTTCACGGGCGTCGACGAGAGCTGACTGCGCCGGGGGTCAATCGTCGACGTCCAACACCGCCGCCATCACCCGGCTCTCGGCCTTCCGCAGGTGTTCGGCGGCCGTCGACGCCGCCACGCCGAGGTTCGTCGCGACGTCGTCGATGGAGCCACGCCGAGGGCTGTCGTAGTAGCCGGCGTCGACGGCCGCCGCGACGGCCTCGCGTTGGCGGCTGGTCAGCCCCGAGTCGAACAGCTCCCGGCGGCGGTCGTACTCCCCGACGCGGATCACGTCCATCCCCATCTCGTCGGGGAGCTCCTCCAGCGCCGGCCGGATCGCGCCCGCAGTCCCGACGATGGTGAACGTCGCCGTCCCGTCGCTGTCGAACTCGACGGGCGGCACGGTGGTGATACCGGTTCGGGAGAGCGCGTCGAGTATCTCCTCGTCACGGTCGGGCGTCTCCTCCTCGACGAACGCGTAGAACCTCCCGTTCTCGACCGCCGTGAACGCCCACTCGAGCACTCCCGGGGCGTCCCCGAGCATCTCGGCGAAGACGTCGGGGTCGCCGTCGACGCGGTACAGTAGCGTGTCCCGGCCCGGGCCGGAGCGATCCTCGTGCAGCAACACGTCGCGCTCGACGGCTGCGGAGTCACAGATCGCCTCGTGAACGGGGTTGATCGTCGCCTCGGAGAACGTGACACGCAGCCGGACGTACTTCATCGGCCGCGCAGTGAGCCCGTCGGCGCTTAAAAATACCCGTTCGAGTGCGGCAGAACCCCCCAGTGGATGGGGGACAAACGGCGACGCGTGTCTCAGCAAGTACCGGCTACCGAGACGGTTGCCGACGATCCCGACTCGCTCGCCGCTGACGCCCGACGGACCCTTGCCGACGCCGGCTTGCGGGACGCCGTCGTTGGGTCGCGTGGAATCGGCGACATCCCCGCGCTGGAGATCCGTGCCGACCGCGTCGCAGCCGTTCTCAACGCGCTCCGAACGGGACTGGCGCTCGACCACTGCTCCTGCGTGGTGGGACAGGAGTACGACAGCCACGCCGAGAGCGTCTACCTGCTCAGGTCGTACGACGACCCGACGCGGGAGCTCGGCGTCGCCGTCCCGGTACCCCTCGACGACAAGCGGAGCCAGTCCGGCGCCGACGCCTTCCGCACCGCCGACTGGCACGAACGGGAGGCGTACGACTTGATCGGAATCGAGTATGACGACCACCCGGACCTCCGCCGCATCCTCCTCCCCGAAACCTGGCAGGGCCACCCACTGAGTCAGGATTACGACGAGAACGGGCCACAGATCGTCCCCTTCCGAGAGAACGAGAAATCCCTCGCTGAGGCCGAGTCTGCGGCGGGGACGACCGACACGATGTTCCTCAACATCGGGCCACACCACCCCGCAACCCACGGCGTGATGCATCTGGAAACCACGCTCGACGGCGAGCAAGTCGTCGACGTGGAGCCGGACATCGGCTACATCCACCGGTGCGAGGAGCAGATGTGCCAGTCCGGCACCTACCGCCACCAGATCATGCCCTACCCCGACCGCTGGGACTGGAGCGGCGCCGGGCTCTGCAACGAGTGGGCCTACGCCCGCGCGGCGGAGGCGCTTGCGGACATCGAGGTCCCCGAGTACGCACAGGTCCTCCGGACGCTCACCGCCGAACTCAGCCGGATGCTCGGTCACTTCCTCGCCGTCGGCGCCTACGCGCTCGACGTGATCGGCGATTTCACGGCGACGTTCATGTACGCGATCCAGGCCCGCGAGCGCGTCCAGGACATCCTCGAGGATATCACGGGGCAGCGACTGATGTTCAACTACTTCCGGCTGGGTGGGGTCGTCTGGGACCTGCCCGAACCCCGTGAGGAGTTCTTCGAGTCGGTCCGGGCGTTCCTCGACGAGGTCCCCGAGCGCGTCCAGGAGTTCCACGACCTCCTGACGGCGAACGAGATCCTCCAGATGCGGACCGTCGACACGGGCCACCTCGACCCGGAGACGGCCAAACAGTACGGCTGTACCGGGCCGGTCGCTCGCGGCTCCGGCATCGATTACGACATCCGCCGGGACGATCCCTACGGCTACTACGACGAACTCGACTGGGAGGTGCCCGTCGAGGACCGCTGTGACAACTACGCGCGGCTGCTCGTCCGCTTGCGGGAACTGGAGGAGTCGGCGAAGATCGTCGACCAGTGCACCGATCTGCTCGAGTCGTGGCCCGACGCCGACCGGACGATCCAGGCCAGCGTCCCGCGGACGATCAAACCGCCTGAAGGCGCCGAAGTATACGAGACGGTCGAGGCTGCGAAAGGCGAACTGGGTATCTACATCCGCAGCGACGGCACCCAGCAACCCGGCCGGTTCAAGATCCGCGGGCCGTCGTTCTCCAACCTCCAGGCGCTGCCGGAGATGGCCAACGGCGGCATGGTCCCGGACCTGATCGCGACGCTGGGCAGTCTGGACACGATCATGGGCGAAGTCGACCGGTAGCTGTCGAACGAAGTTTGACGCGTCAACGACAGCGAGCCCCAGCGTGGTAGCGGCCCCTCAGGCCGGGGCGCGCTCGGTGTCGAGCACCGTCAGGTCGCCGTCGAGCGTCACCGTCAGCGCCTCGTCCTTGCAGTCGATTGTCACCTCGAAGCGCTGTGGCTCCTCGCTCGCGAGTTCGATCGTCTCGTCGGTGACACACCACGAGAGCGTCCAGTAGGGGCGCTCGGAGAGCGAGACGCCGTGCTCGCGGTGGAACCCGACCACTTCGCTGTCGTCGAGGAGCGCGAGGCCGATCGCCGAACAGAGCTGGTGGTTACACTGCGAGCAGCGGTGGGTTGCGGTGAGGCTGCTCCCGACACAGCACGCCTCGGCGTGCTCGACGGTGGTCTCCATCCGACCGCTGCACTCGGGACAGACGCCGTCTTTCGCGAGGCAGTGGAGGTGGCGTACGCGCTGGTCGAACGCCGCGAGGATCTCGTCGTCGTCGCGGTCGGTCAGGCCGCCCGGCGGGAACGCGTACTCGCCGTGGCCGTAGCCACAGTCCGGACACTGGATCGCGAGCTGTTCGTCGTCGTAGACGGCCCGAAGCTCGGCGCCACACTCCACGCAGGCATCGCCGACGTCGATGGGATCAATCGTCGGGTGCTCGGTGAAGGAGCCGGCGAACACCGCCCGAACCACCTTCTCGCCGGCGTGCCGGAGTTCGTAGCCGGCGTCGACTTTCCGGACGAACTGGTCGGTCAGCTTGTCGAGGTGGTAGTTGAACTGCGCGCTGTCGCGCATCTCCACGGCCTGCCGGAGATCGGTGAACCGAACTGGCGACGAGTTGGCGGTCCACAGCGCCTCGAGGATCGAGAGCCGCGTCTCGTTGGCCACCAGCCCGAACGCGTCGGCGGGTTCGACGCAGTCGCCACACTCCTGAATCGACTGCAGCCTCTCGCTCATGGACAGAACCACGGGGCACACCCGAAAAAGTGTTCGGTGAACTCCGTTTGTGTAAGCGGTGCGACTGATTTAGCGTCGGATACCGACACTGGCCCACGGGAGGCAGAGCTGTGTCGCCTCGTCGGCGTCACGCCGGTCACTGACGACGGGTGCGCCGGCGCCGACGGCGACGCCGAGCAGCATCCCGACGAGCAGCGCTGGCGGCGCCGCGGCGGCGAACAGGAAACCCACCAGCAGCGCCATCGTCGCCAACACACCGCCGAGCGTGCGCGGCGGATCGCTACGGATCGGTTCTCGCGTGCCGACTGTATCGAGCCGTGGAACGACTGGATCAGTGTTGCTCATACACAGAGACGTAGGGGCCGGCACCCACAAAACAGTAATCTGGATTATGTTTTGTGACCGTCGTTACCGAAGCAGAGTTAACCACTGGCGGTCAGCAGTCGTCGTCCCAGTACGGCACGTCACTGTCCCGTTCGTAGTAGCCCGACACGTCGCGTTCGGCCTCGCCGCCCGGGGGCGAGCCGGCGAACACGCCGACCTTCCCGGAGTCGGGGTACACCGTCACGTCGGGGTCCTCCATCGTCGAGAACGCGAGATACCGCAGTTCGTCGTCGCCGTCGTTGACGACGCGGTGCGCGCCGTCGGGGCCGGCGGGACAGGCGACGTAGTCGCCGGGTTCGAGCGGATGCTCGGCCTCGCTCGCACGGAGCTGGCCGGTGCCGCTGAGCACGTAGAACGACTCGGCGTTACCGGTGTGGTAGTGGTACGGCCACGAACGCTTCCCCGGCGGGAGTTCGTAGAGGCTACAGCCGAGAGCGGGCCCGCCAGCGTCGCCGTCCGCCCACTGCGCCGCGGCGGCCGCAGCGAGCTTCTTCCGCCGGAACCCGGTCTCCCCGTGCGCTGTCTCCTCCCACGCGATCGCTGCCTCGTTCACTGGCTCCATAGGTGAGCGTACGACTCGCGGGTGAAAGCTCTCCCCCCGACCCGGCCGGTTCGGCAACCGTTTTCCCGAGTGCTGCCAAGTCACAGACATGGACCTGCAAGCACTCGTCGACGCCGCGTCGACCCGCGACTGGGACACCGACCCCGACGGCACCGTCTCACTGGCTGTCGTCGGCCTCGGCAACTACGCGCGGAACGTCTCGATCCCGGCGATCGAGGCGGGCGACTACACCGACCTCGGCGCTGTCGTCTCCAGCGATCCGGAAAAGGCCGCTCGCGTCGCCGACGCCCACGACGCAGTGCTGCTCGACTACGAGGGGTACGCCGAGGGCGACGCCGTCGACGCCTACGACGCCGTCTACGTCGCGACGCCGAACCGGCTCCATCTCGACCAGATCCGCACTGCGGCGGCCCACGGTAAGCACGTGATCTGTGAGAAGCCTCTGGAGGCGACCACGGAGCGCGCGGTCGCGGCCGTCGACGCCTGCGAGGCGGCCGGCGTCACGCTGATGACCGCCTACCGGATGCAGACTGACCCCGTGATCCGAGCGCTGGCCTCGTACGTCTCTGCTGGCGGTATCGGCGAGCCCACGAAAGCGATTGGCGAGTTCACCTTTCCCGTCCTCGCCGGCTCGAAGGGGCCCGGGCAGTGGCGCCTCGACGCCGAACTCGCCGGCGGCGGCGCGCTGATGGACGTGGGAGTGTACCCGCTGAACACGACCCGATACCTGCTCGGCGCCGACCCCGGCGCCGTCGAGGCGATGGCGCGGGCGGACGACCCGTTCGGCGATCAGCCAGCCGACCCCGACAGCCCGCGGTTCGCCGACGAACACGTACACGTCCTCGCCGCGTTCCCCGACGGCGTCGTCGGCGAGTTCACGGCCAGTTTCAGCGGCGAGGCCGACACGTGGCTGGAGCTGGTTGGCAGCGACGGACGCATCCGGATCGAGAACGCGTTCGTACCCGACGGAGAGCGTACTGTCCGGATCAGTAGCGACGCCGGCGAGATCGAGTTCTCCGGCGTCGGCGCCGACGAGACCCGCGAGGAGTTCGACTACTTCGCCCACTGCGTGCTGACGGGGACGCCGCCGGAACCAGACGGTCGTGACGGTCTGACGGACGTGGCCATCATGGGCGCCGCCTACGAGGCGGCCGAGTCGGGCAGTCGGGTCGAACTCACCCGTCGCTGAGCGGTTCGGAAAGGGTGGAGAGGGTGGCGGGAAGGCGGAGTTGTGTCGGACCGGGTGGCCCCCGTAAGTCGGTCCGACCGTGCGCCGATGGTGGCGGACCCCTCGCCACGTGGTCGAGCGCGGTTTGCTGTCGACGTTACGGCGAGAAAAGCGCCGTGGCAGTCGACGATATCGTCTACCCGAGTCATGGACATAAATCCACGGGTCCCGGCCCGTGAACGACCAGCCGCGCCAGCGCCCCGGCTACAGCCGGCGATCGCGCAGCGCCGGGAACTCCTCGCGTACGTCGTCGACCCGTCCGGGAGACAGGTCGGCGGTCACCAGTTCGGGGTCGTCGTCGCAGGTCGCGATCGGGGTCCCCCACGGGTCGTACACCGTCGAGCGACCGACGAGCTCGTCGTCGGCCATCTCGCCGGCGCCGTTGACCGCAGCGACGTAGGCGAGGTTTTCGATGGCTCGCGAGCGCGGGAGCGTGCGCCAGTGCTCGACGCGGGGGTACGGCCACGCGCTCGGGACCAGCACCAGCGAGACGCCCTCGTCGGCGAGCTGCCGGTAGAGTTCGGGGAAACGCAGGTCGTAACACGTCGTCATGCCGACGGTGAACCCCTCGAACTTGACGGTCGGCAGGGACTCGCCGGGCGTGAGTAGCTGGGTCTCCGCGGAGTCGTAGCCGAACAGGTGCTGTTTGCGGTAGACGCCCTGCACCTCGCCAGCCCGGTCGAGGAACACGGAGGCGTTTGCCAGCCCGTCGGGCTCGGGCGTGTCGAACCCCGCCTCGGCGCTGGCAGCGAGGTCTTCGACGATGCTGCCGGCCTGGACGGCGACGCCGTGGGCGGCCGCGGCGTCGGCGATCCGCTCGAGCGTCGGCCCGTCGATCGGCTCGGCGTTGCGGGCGTAGGCGTCGAACGCGAAGTAGCCGACGTTGAACATCTCGGGCAGGCAGACGAGGTCGGCGCCGTCGGCGGCGGCGCGTTCGATGGCCGCGACCGCGCGGTCGACGTTCCGTTCGAGGCGCCCCGCCTCGATTCGGTGCTGTGCTAGCGCGACCGTGATCGCGTCGTCGTGCCCGATGGGCTCGGTCATGGTGTCAGTCCCAGATCCGCCCGGAGCGCGGCTTCGAGGTTGTCGAGCTCTTTCTCGAAGTTCTTCTTGAAGAACCGCTCCACGCCGGGGAGTCGGCCGTCGACGACGAACTCGTTGCGCAGCGTCGTCGCCTCGCCCTCGGAGTCGATGGTGTGTCTGCCGGTAACGCGAAGCGCCTTCGATCGGCCGACGAACTCGACGTACTTCGGGGGGTCGCGCTCGACGTCTTCGGTCTCGACGGCGACGGTGGCGCCGATGCCCGGGATCGGCAGGCTGACCTGCCAGACCGCCTCCCGGCCGTCCTCGTCGGTGACTTCGTACGATTCGACGACGCTTATGGCCTCGGCTCGCTTGGCGGGGTCGGCGATGAACTCCCACACTTGCTCGGCCGGGGCATCGAACGTGAAGGTCCGTTCGACACGGACGGTCATAACTTGATTACGGGGCGGGGGGTGATAACGGGTAGGGACTCCGGTGGCTCGGGACCACCGCCGACACACGCTATCACTCCCCGCGACACCACAAAGCCCTTTCCGGGATCGGGCCACCCGCGACCATGGACGAGCAGCTCGAAACCGCCCTCCAGCACGCGTTTCCCGACCGGTCGGTCGCCGAGGTCGGGTCGACCGGCCCCTCCTGGAACGACCTGAACCGGACGGTCGAACTCACGTTCGCCGACGGGGAGACGCTCTACCTGAAAATCTCGACGACCGGCGAGAGCGATCGGATCGCCCGCGAACGGGCGTTGCTGGCCTACGTCGACGCCAGCGTCGACGTGCCGGTGCCGACCATCGCCGCCGCGGACCCGAGGGCCGAGGTCCCCTCCCTCGCAACTTCGGCCGTCGACGGGAAGAGCCTCATCCGCCGTTGGGCCGCGGCGGACACCCCCGAGCGCCGTGAACTGGTCAGCGAACTCGGTCGAACGTTCGCCACGCTGCACGCCGAGCGGTTCGCCCGCCACGGAACGATCGTCGGCGGGGACGCCGACGGGCTCGCGCTCGACACGGGGTCGTGGACCGACGTGTTGATCGAACAGATCGAGCAGCAGCGCCGTATCGCGCCGGGCGAGCGGTTTCCGGGCTGCTTCGATCGGGTCATCGACGCCGTCGAGACCAACCGGGAGCTGCTCGACGGTGCGCCGGCGGCGCTGCTCCACGGCGACCCGGCCCACCCCAACGGGTTCCTCGTCGACGGCCGCGTGGGGCTGCTGGACTGGGAGATCGCCCACGTCGGCGATCCCGCGCGGGAGCTCCATCGGGCGCGCCGCCAGCTCCTCGAGTCGCAGTACTTCGACGTGGCCGACGAACTCGAGACGGTCCTGTTCGATGCGTACCGGGAGACTGCGGGATCGCTGCCCGAGGGGTTCGCGGAACGACGGGAGATCTACGAGGCAGTCGGCTACCTCGGCCGGGCGGGATTCTTCTCGAAGTGGGCGCCGGACGACGATCGGCCGGCGGCGGAGATCGCCGACGCCGTGGCAGCGGAGTTACAGCGGCGGCTGTCGGTGATTCGCTGACGGTTCGCGAGCGGTCCCTACCCCTGGGGCTCGACTCGCCACGTCGTGGACTTCGAGCGCCCCCACTTCTCGATCTCCACGTCGTCGGACTTCTCGGCCAGCGTCGGCAGCCGGCTGCCGACCTGCTTCGCCGAGAGGCCAATGGACTCGGCGATGTTCTTGGCCCGGAAGTACCGGTCCCCAGAGGAGACGCTGTGGCGCAGGTACGCGACGATGCGTGCCTCCTCCTCGGTGTAGTCGGTCATTCGCGTAACGATAGGGGGTTGGCGGTCTTAACGGTTTCCCGCTTACCCTCCCCAGAGGAGGTGGATCGCGGCGACGGCGCCGACGCCGACGGTCATCGCGATGGCGAAGGGAACCGCCGCCACGTGCATCCCGCTGTCGAACGTCGCGCTCGGGGAAGCCACCGCCAGCCAGGCCGCGGCGACCAGCGCGACCACGGTGAGGGTGACGCCGATGCCCAAACCAAGATCGGACGAGCTTTTGTGTGCCATACGCCAGCCTGGGAGGGCCCGGCAAGTAGTTCTTGCGACCCGACCTTTTGCTGCGGGCCCGGAGGGCCCTGGCAAAAGGTCGACCAAAAGCCTGCGTCGGCCCCTTCGGGGCTCCTTGGCCCGCTCACTCGCACCGCTCGTTCGCGGTGAAGTGCTGTACACCCCGCGGCCGCGCCACCGTTACCGAACCGCAACCCCGAAACCCCGCGCCGCCAACGCCGAGCCATGGAGACGACACGCCACTTCACCGCCACCGTCTACGTGGTCAACGACGGCGCCGCCGCCCTCCACTACCATCCGAAACTGGAGATCCACATCCCGCCGGGTGGGCACGTCGACCGCGACGAACTGCCCCACGAGGCCGGCCTGCGCGAGACCCGCGAAGAGATCGGGCTCGAACCGACGCTGCTCGACGACACCGACCCCGTTGGCGCGCCGGCGGGTAAGACGCTCCCGACGCCCCGCGAGCAGCTCCTGTACGACATCGACGGCGACGGTAACGGCGTCTACCACCAGCACATCGACCACATCTACTTCGCGACGGTCCCGAGTCGCGAGATCGACCCCGGCCCGGACGAAGCCGGCGTTGACGCCTGGGCGTGGTACGACCGCGAGGAGCTCCGGGAGAGCCACATCGACGCCGACACGCAAGCGCTGGCCGAGCGAGCCATCGACGCGGCGGCGAACGCGTAGCTACGCCTCGCCCGCCACGAGCGCCTCGATGTACTGGCCGACGTGGTCGTCCATCCGGCGCTTGTAGCCGGCCTGGCGGGCCAGTCGGTCCAGTTCCCGCGCGGCGTAGGTGCCGTACTGCACCGCCTTCTTCTCGGCGTGCTGCACTGACTCCGGGACCAGCCCCTCGGCCGCGCGCCGGAGGGCGATCTTCCGCTCGTCGCCGGTCGCGAGCAGATCGGCGGGCAGGCGGAGCGCGGCGTCGACGACGCGGTCGTGCAGCAGCGGCGCGACGGGCTCCACCCCCGCGGCCCGGAGCGTCAGTACGTCCCGCGGGAGCTGGTGGGGGAGCGTCCGGATCACCTCCCGCGTCGCGCCGCGGACGCTGTCGGCGTCGACGCGGTGGTCATCGGCAGGATCGACCACCTTCCGGTAGCCGCCGAACAGTTCGTCGGCGCCCTGTCCGACCGCGAGCCGGTCGTAGCCGTCGGCCGCGGCCGCCTCGGCGGCGAAGTACAGCGGGAGCGAGATCTGGACGTCCATCGCGTTCGTCCGCCCGGTCGCGCGGGCGATCTCGGGCACCGCGCGGACGATGTCGTCGTGGTCGAACGCGACCACCCGGAGATCGCGGTCCATCGCCGCCGCCGCGTCGCGGGCAGCCGTCTCGTCGTGGGACGCTGCACCCGCAAACCCTGCGACGTAGCAAGGTGCCTCGGGAACCCCTGCGGCCACCAGTGCGGAGTCGACGCCGCCGGAGAACGCGACGGCGAGCCCCTCGGGATCGGGTTCGCGGATACTCGTCTCGATAGCGGCGCCGACCGCGTCGACGGCGGCCGCGTGGTCGGACTCCACGTCGGGGGTTGGAAGCGTCCACGCCTCGCGTCGATCGTTCTCGGCGACCGTTCCGGCGTCAAGGAGTTCGGGCTCGCTCAACGCTGTGGGTTCGAAGCTCCAGTCACCACTCGCAGCATCGACGTACAGCGGCTGCCGACCGAGCACGTCTCGGACGAGCGCCCCGTCGACTTCGCCGGCGAAGCCGGCGGTTCCGGGGAGCGGGTCGCCCGACTGGATCGCCGTCCGAACCGTCGCTGCGTCGGCGCCGCGGAGAGTCGGGGGCATCAGAACAGTTCGCGCACGCCGCGCTGGACCCGGCGTTTCACGCCGCCGGCGGCTTGGCGGAACGAGATCCGCCAGGGGGTCTTCTGGCCGACGACGCTGGTTCGCCCCGCTACGATGGCGTCGAGGATGGCGTCGACGCTGCGCTCCTCGACGCCGATCTCGGTGACGGCCTGGCCGACCATCTCGGAGATGTGGGCGTCGCTGCCGGCGGTTTTGGGCACGTCGTGAGCGGTCGCGAACCGCTCAGCCTGTCGGTTAGACCGCCCCGTCAGGAGCCGGGAGTTGTACACTTCGATGGCGTCCGCGTTGGCGAGCTGCTCGTCGGAGATGTGGGCGGCGACGCCGTGGCGCGAGCTCTGGAACGGGTGCGGGACGATGGCGATCCCGCCCTGCTCGTGGATGCGGTCGAGTGTCTCGTCGTAGCTGAGCCCCGGCGGGATCGCTTCCTTGATCCCCAGCGCGAGCACGTGGCCGGCCGCGGAGGTCACTTCCATCGCGACGATCCCGACGAGGCCGTACTCTTTGGCAAGCGAGGCGGCCTCGATACTCGCGTCGATCGCGTCGTGGTCGGTGACGGCGATGACGTCCAGCCCGACGGCCGCGGCCTGCTCGACCAGGAGATCGACCGGATCCCGGCCGTCGTGGGAGCGCTCGGAGTGACAGTGCAGCTCGGCCGAAAGCACGAGCCTGGATTAACGGCCGCCGGTAAAAAGGAAACCGATAGGGGGGCGAGCGCTGGGCGGATTGAAGCAACCGAGTTTTTAGGATAGCCAAATTTATTTCGCGGTTCCGAAACACTAATCGTTCGGCGTATCCGAGTCGTGGTATGTCGATCATCGGGAACCTCGTTCTCGTCTTCGTCGCCGGGTTCATCACCGCGCTGGCGACGGGGCTCGGGGCGTTACCGTTCTTCTTCGTCGAAGAGTTCAGCGACCGCTGGAACGTCGCACTCTGGGGAATTGCGTCGGGGATCATGGTCTCGGCTTCGGGGTTCGGGCTGCTCAACGAGGGGATGGCCTACACGTCGGGGCTGCCGCTCATGCTCGCGGCCGGGTTGCTCGCGGGCGCCGTGCTCGTGGAACTCTCCGACAGGATCCTCCAGTGGCTCGACCTCGGCCACGAACACGGTGACGGCGACGACGACGAGCACCGGCTGGAGGCGGAGGCGTTCGCGGAGGGCGACCCGAAGACGCTCATACTCATTCTCGGGATCCTCACGGTCCACAGTTTCCCCGAAGGAGTCGCCATCGGCGTCTCCTTCGCGGAACTGGGGCTGGAGGGCGGCGTCGCCGTCTTCGGCTTCGCGGTCCCTGTGCTCGCGGTGTTCATGACCATCGCCATTTCGATTCACAACATTCCGGAGGGGACCGCGATCGCGATCCCGATGCGGGCGATGGGCCTCTCGAAGTGGCGGATGGTCGGCGCGGCGGTGTTCTCCAGCCTCCCACAGCCCATCGGTGCCGTGATCGCGTTCGCGTTCGTCCGCTGGGCGCAGGCGTTTCTCCCCTTCGGCTACGGGTTCGCTGCCGGCGCGATGGTGTACCTGGTCGTGACGGAGTTCATCCCCGAGGCGCTCGAAACCGGGCGGGGGCTCCCGAACGGTGGGCGGGGCGCACTGGTGATCGGCTTCGTCGCGGGCGTGGTGGCCATGCTCCCGCTGCTCTCGGTCTGACGCCACGGCGCTGGCGTCAGTAGCCACGAACGTGCATAACGAAACCCCTTTGCACCCCGGCGCTGACCACACAGGTGAATGCCTCTCGCGGATGCGGACCACGATCTCGTCGTCGATGAACTCGGCCGCGAGCCAACCCAGGCCGAAGAACACCTGTTCGAGAACCTCTGGAGCGAGCACTGTGCCTACCGCTCCTCGCGCATGCTGCTCTCGACGTTCGGGAGTGAGAGCGAGTATGTCGAGATCGGCCCCGGGGACGACGCCGCCGTCGTCCGCGTGCCCGACACCGAGACGCTGCTGACGTTCGGGATCGAGAGCCACAACCACCCAAGCTACGTCGACCCCTACGACGGCGCCGCCACCGGGATCGGCGGCATCGTCCGCGACACGCTCTCGATGGGTGCCTACCCCATCGCGCTCGCGGACTCGCTGTACTTCGGCCCGTTCGACCGCGAGCACTCGCGCTACCTGCTCGACGGCGTCGTCGAGGGGATCGCCGACTACGGCAACGCGATCGGCGTCCCGACGGTCGCCGGCAGCGTCGCGTTCGAGGACGGCAACGTCGGCAACCCCCTTGTCAACGTCGCCTGCGTCGGGCAGACCACCCCGGATCGACTCGTGACTGCCGAGGCCCAAGAAGCGGGGAACCGACTCGTCCTCCTCGGCAACGCCACCGGCCGTGACGGGCTCGGCGGCGCCTCCTTCGCCAGCGAAGACCTCGCGGAGGACGCCGAGACCGAGGACCGACCCGCGGTGCAGGTCGGCGACCCCTACTCGGAGAAACTGCTGATCGAGTGCAACGAAGCCCTGATCGACGAGGGGCTGATCGAGTCGGCTCGCGACCTCGGCGCTGCCGGCCTCGGCGGCGCGTCGTCGGAGCTGGTCGCGAAAGGCGGCTTCGGCGCCGAGATCGACCTCGAAGCGGTTCACACTCGCGAGCCGGGGATGAACGCGACCGAGATCCTGCTCGCCGAGTCCCAAGAGCGAATGTGCTACGAGGTGGCCCCGGAAAACGTCGAGCGCGTGGCGGAGATCGCCGAGCGCTTCGACCTCGGCTGCTCGGATATCGGCAAGATCACGGAGGGGAACTACGTCTGCGAGTTCGACGGCGAGACGGTCGTCGACGCCGACGCCGACTACCTCGCCGAGGGCGCGCCGCTGAACGATCTCGCCCGCGAACCGGCTCCGGAGCCAGAACGCGACCTGCCCGAGTTCGACCTCGCCGAGGCGATCGAGACGGTCGTCGCCGACCCTACTGCCACGAGCAAGGAGTGGGTGTACCGTCAGTACGACCACGAGGTCGGCCTACGGACCGCGGTCGAGCCCGGCGACGACGCCGCCGTGCTCGTACTCCACGACGCCGGCGACGAGGACGAACAGCACGCGATCGCGCTCTCCTCGGGCGCGAACCCGAACTGGACTGACTGCGACCCCGAGGCTGGCGCCCGCGCCGTCGCCGTCGAGAACGCGACCAACCTCGCCGCGAAGGGGGCGACGCCGCTCGCGGCGGTCGACTGCCTCAACGGCGGCAACCCCGAAGATCCCGAGACGTACGATGGGTTCGCGTCGGCAGTGGAGGGGCTGGCCGAAGGGTGTGTCGACCTCTCGGTGCCGGTCGTCGGCGGCAACGTCTCGCTGTACAACGACTCCGAGACCGGGCCCGTGGCGCCGACGCCCACGCTTGCACTCCTCGGGACCAAGAACGGCTACAGCGCGCCGCCGGCGACGGTCACCGGCGAGGGCGAGCTAGTGCTTGTCGAGCCAGCCGAGTGGGTCGCCGGCTCCGATATCGGGAGCGACGACCCTCACGCTCTGGGCGGATCCTTGCTGCTGGAGAACTTCGGTGGCTCGGACCGCTTCCCCGCGGCGCCCGCGGCGCCGGACGACCTCGTGGACGCGCTCGGTCGCGCCGCTGACCTCGACACGACGCTCGCCACCCACGACGTGAGCGACGGCGGCCTCGCGGTCACGCTCGCGGAGATGGTGTCCGAGTCGGCGGGCGTCGAGGCTCAGGTCGCCGACGCGGCGACGCTGTTCAGCGAGGCGCCCGGCCGGGTCGCCGTCGAGACGACCGACCCCGACGCGCTGCGGGACGCCGTCGGCGACGACGCCGCGGTGACGGAGCTGGGCACCGCAACCGAGGACGGGTCGCTGTCGCTCTCGGTTGGCCAGGAGTCGGTGACCGTCGAGGCGGACGAGATCGCCGGGCTGCGTGACGTGCTGGCTCGAGAGCTCGACTGATCGGGGAGCGATCGCGGCTCCCGTTGCTCAGAACCCGAAGCCCACGTGATCGTCTGGCGCCGGCACGCCGATGGGGCTGCGCGGGAGTTCGGGCGGGAGCGACGATTCGTTGTACACGCTCGGCGCGAGGTCGTTCGGGCCGTCGGGGTAGAACAGCGCGGCGAGCTCCTGTGCCTGCCCGCGACCGACCGAGAGTTCGAACTGGCCGCCGCCGTAGCAGTTCACCCCGGCGTCGTGCGCCCACGCGAGCGTCCGGAACACCGACTCGACGGTGCCGAAGCGGGACGGTTTGACGTTGAGCCACGACGGCTCCCACGGCAGCGCGCGAACGTCGTCGAGGCCGTGAATCGGGCTGTCCCAGGAGACGCGCCCCTCCTCGCCCTCGAACACCGGGCGCGTTTCGTCGGTGAGTTGGGGGTCCTCGACGACCGCGTCGGGAAAGCCGTCGACGATCCGACAGTAGAACGCGGGGTCGGCGTCGGTGTCGACCTCGGTCCCCTCGTAGTGGCCCTTCAGGTCGACGATCCGGACGGCGTCCCGGGCGCGAAGCTCGTCGACCAGATCGTCGCTCCACGCCGGCGTCGGATCGAGTTTGAAGCCGATATCCGGGTTCCGGGCGCGGACCGCGTCGACGCGATCGGCGCTCGGCGGATCGCCTAACCGCGTGCTGGCGACGAAGCGGACCGGCTGGTGGCGTCGGTCGAGCAGGTCGGGCAGGTTCGTGTCGTTCTGTCGCAGCGCGAGATCCAGGGCGGCGGACTCAACGGCCCACCGTCGGTAGTCTCGCGAGTCCTGCCGCTCGGGTCCGTCGTGCGGGAACAGTTCTACGTCGTCGAGCGCCGCCGAGAACTCAGCGAACGTGAACGACCCGGTTGGGAGCGAGAACGTCCCGTCGTCGATCGCCGCCGCCAGCCGTTCGTGGTCCTCGGTGTCGTAGGTAACGTCCTCGCCACGCCCCGTCGCGCCGTCGCCGCGGAGTCTGAAGACGGTCGTGACCCGGGTGAACCCGGAGGACGTGTCCTGCTCGAACTGCTCGGCGTCGACGCCGGCCACCACCAGCGGGAGGTCGGCGATCGCACGGTACGCGGCCGGACGAGCGGTGTCGGTCATCGTCGAAGAGAGCGAACGCTGGGGGTTAACTCCGGCGGCAGCCAGGAATGGCGCGACGCCAACCCACCCGCGTCAGGCGAGCGTGAGCGCGACGCCGAACGTCAGCACGAGGCCGACGACCAGCACTGCGAAGCCGATACCGACCTGGCCGGTGGAGAACTCCTGCATCGGTGCGGTCACGCGGCCCTCGTCGTCGCCGTGGTCGTGATCATCCATGGAAAGCACTCCGGCCGGCGTCCACTTTGGCCTATCGGAACCGTGCCGTTCAGTCCGGACGCCGCGCTCGGCCCGAGGGGCAGCTATCGATCCAGATACCCCGAGTCCCAGACCAACAGCATGCCGCCGACGGCGGCGAACATCCACGCGCCGAAGGAGAGCACGAACATGAACCAGCCGACGTTCGTCCGACCGGTCGCCAGCAGCAGCACCGTTCCGGCGGTCATCCCGAACACCGTCAACGCGACGACGACGGCGGCGACGGTCGCGCGCCTGCTGAGGCCGAACACCATTACCGGACGCTACAGGCGGAAGGGCATAAGCCACCCGACACCGGGCCAGTTTCGCCCCCGGCGACGCCATCGCGCAGGCTGTGACTGCGGTCAGACCGTCGGCGCGACCGCTTCGAGCGCCCGCTCGAAGTGGCTGGCAGTCAGCAGTATCTCGTCGGCGTGTTCGTTGGCCTCCTCACCTTCGTAGCGGTTCGCCACGTCTTCGACGGCTAGCAGCGTCGCTTCGCGCACGACCGCGGCCACGTCGGCGCCCGTGTAGCCCGCCATCGCGGCGGCGACCGCATCCAGATCCACGTCGTCGCCGAGGGGCTTCCCCGCCACGTGGACCGACAGGATGGCCCGCCGAGCGTCCTCGCCGGGGGCAGGGACGTGCACGTGTGTCTCGAACCGGCCGGGCCGGAGTAGCGCCGGATCGATCGCCTCCTTCCGGTTCGTCGCGGCGAGCACTACGAGGTTCGGGTTCTCCGCGGCGCGGTCGAGTTCGGTCAGCAGTTGTGAGACCACGCGCTGGCCCACTTCGGAGTCGTTCCCGCCGTCGCGGGCGGTCGCGACGGCGTCTATCTCGTCGAAGAACACCACCGCGGGCGCTGCCTGTCTGGCGCGCTCGAACAGCTCCCGGACGGCCTTCTCGCTCTCCCCGACGTAGCGATCGAGCAGTTCCGGCCCGGCGACCTGCAGGAAGTTCACGCCGCTCTCGCCGGCGATCGCTCTGGCGAGCAGCGTCTTCCCGGTGCCGGGGGGACCGTGGAGCAGGATCCCGGTCGGCGGCGACGCCTCGACCGCGTCGAACAGCGGCCCGTAGGTCAGCGGCCACGTGACCGCTCGTTCCAGCGTCTCCTTTACGTCGTCCAGACCCCCAACGTCGTCGAAGTCGACCGCCGGCGACTCGGCGACGTACTCCCGCATCGCGCTAGGCTCGACCGCTGCCAACGCCGACTCGAAGTCCGATCGCGTGACCGTGAGGTCGGCGGTCGCGATCGCGGTCTCGGGGGGTGCGTCGGCGGTCTCCGTTCCCTGTCGTCGCGCCCGCCGGAGGGCGGACATCGCCGCCTCCTTCGCGACGGAGGCGAGGTCCGCCCCGGTGAAGCCGTGGGTCCGCTCGGCCAGTCGGTCGACGCGCACGTCGTCGTCGAGAGGCATGTTCCGGGTGTGCACGTCGAGAATCTCCCGCCGCCCTTTCTCGCCGGGGACGCCGATCTCGATCTCGCGGTCGAACCGGCCGCCGCGTCGGAGCGCGGGGTCGATCTCGTCGACGCGGTTGGTCGCGCCGATGACGACCACTTCTCCGCGGGCATTCAGCCCGTCCATCAGCGAGAGGAGTTGGCCGACGACGCGGCTCTCAACGTCGCCGCCGTCCTCGCGTTTGGGGGCGACCGAGTCGATCTCGTCGAAGAAGATGATCGCCGGCGCGTCCGCCTGGGCGGCCTCGAACACCTCGCGAACGCGCTCCTCGCTCTCGCCTTTGTACTTGCTCATGATCTCCGGGCCGGAGATGGAGATGAACGTCGCGTCGACCTCGTTCGCGACGGCTTTCGCGATCAGCGTCTTCCCAGTGCCCGGCGGGCCGTGGAGCAGCACCCCCTTCGGGGGGTCGATCCCCAGTCTGGCGAACAGTTCGGGGTTCGATAGCGGGAGTTCGACCGTCTCGCGAACCAGGTCCAGCTCCTCGTCGAGGCCGCCGATGTCCTCGTAGGCGACGCCGCTCGCGGTGTCGCCAGTGCCGTCGGTTTCCCCCTCGCTGCCCGCCACCTCGACGCTCGCCCCGCTAGACGCCGACTCGTCGGCGTCCGCCCCCGACGACTCCGTCGGCGACTCATCTGGCTGGCCGATCTCGCCGAGATGCCCAGCCGCGTCGCTCTCGATCACCACCCGAACGTCGGTGTCCTCGGTGACTCTGACCCGCCCGTCGGGGTCGGTGTCGTCGACAGTGAACCCGATTCCCGAGAGGCGTTCGAGATGCAGTTGGTCGCCGGGTGCCACGGGCCGGTTGCGAACGTCCTCGCCGACGAGGCGTTCGATCGCGTCCCGTTCCACGTCCACGTCGGCCAGCGCCGCCGGCGCACGGAGCGTGACGCGTCTGGCCGCCGGGAGGTCGGCGGCAGCGACGCGTACGGTGTCGCCGACTTTCACGCCGGCGTTGGCCCGGCTGTCGGCGTCGATGCGCACGACGCCAGCGGGCACGTCGCCACGGGCCGGCCAGAGCTTCGCGACGGTCTCTCGTTCACCCTCGATCAGGACGGTGTCGCCCGAGAGCAGCCCCAACTGCTGTCTGGCGGCTTCCGGCAGCCGGGCGATGCCGCGACCGGCGTCGCGTTTCTCGGCCGCGCGGACGGTGAGACGGAGGGAGTCGGTCATGCACGCGGGTGGGGTCGGGGGCCCCAAAGCGTTGCCGGAGTAACGTGATGGGCTACCCCCAGAAGCTCTTGGTTCGCGCGTACTGGCGCTCCTGCTCCAGGATGTCGCGGTAGAAGTCGGCCTCGTCCTCCCGGAACTTCGAGATGATCCGCGCCGCTGTCTGTGGGCCGACGCCGCGGGCCGCCAGCGCCCGCACGGCCTTCATGCCGTGCTCCTGAACGAGGTTGGCGGACTTGAACGCCTTGCGCGTCATGCGGTCCTGTTCCTCGTCCTTGTCGTCGGCGCGGGTCGCTTTCACCACCTCGTCGGCCCACGGGTTCAGGGCGGCGATCCGGGTCGAGCCACACTTGGGACACTTGATCGGCTCCCGGATCTTGCCCACCTCCTGTCGCCGGTGCCAGTCCTTGCAGTGGACACAGAACAGCAGCACGCGGTCGCCCTCCAGTCGATCCCGGACGGTCTGGATGACGCTTGCGTCGGCGTCGTCGGGGACGAGGAACTCACCGCCAGCGGAGCGGCCGCCGGCGCCGATGGGGGTTCGCTCGCGGGCCGACGTTAGTGCCACGTCGTCGTCGTCGGACTGGAGTTGGCCGAGCAGCTCCTTCGTCGCGTCGACGGCGAGATCCTCGTGGAACACCTGCCGGAGCGCCTCCTCGTACACCGGCGTGTCCTCCAACGCGGCGAGTAGCCGATCGGCGCCAAACCGGCCCTGCCCCTGGTAGCGCTTGAGCGCGCCGAACTTGGCGGCGACGTGGCTGAGCGTGAACTTCAGCGCGTCCGAGTTCTTCAGCGCGAGTTCGAGGATCGCTTCGACGTGGTCGGGATCTGTCTCCCGTAGCACCTCGTCGAACGCGGCCACGCCGACGCCGCCCGGGACCTCGAACTCGATTCGGTACGGGTCGACCTCCATCCCCACCGAGGAGCCGGTTCGCTGACCGACGAGCGCCGAGCAGAGCTTCCCGAGCGTCTCGTTCACCTGGTGGCCGTAGGGGCTGTTGAGCACGACCGTGCGGCCCTGCGACTCGAGAACGAGCCGCTCTGCTGTCGGGACGGGTGCGCCGGCCTCGACCTGCCGGTCGACCGGTTCGAGCGCGGTCTCGGCCGTCGTGGCGTCGACGGGGTAGCGCCCGGTGAACTCGGCGCTGACCGACGGCAGGGTCGCACCGGTTTCGAACTGGCTGGCCGCCACCTCGCGCTGCTCACCGACCTCGTTCGCGACGGCTGCGGGCACAGGGATCTCCGAGCCGACCCACGTCGGCACCTCGCCGCCGGGGTCCTGGACGGGCGAGACTTCGACGCGCTCCTCCTCGTCGTCGACGCGGTCGACGCGCCACATCTCGCCGCGCTGGACGAACACCGAGCCCGGCTCGGCGAAGTTGACGACGAACCGTTCGTCGAGCGTCCCGATCCCCCGCCGGGAGGAGACGTCGTACACTTCGTACTTCTCCTCGTCGGGGATCATCGAGAGGTTGGCGTAGTAGTACTGCCACGTCCCGCCCGAACTCTCGATGCGGTCGTGGTCCGCCTCCAGCCAGAGCAGCCGGTTCGAGGAGAGTTCGCGCACGACCTCCCGGAACGTCTCCTCGGGGAGGTTGCGGAACGGGTACGCCCGAGTAAGCCGCTCGTACGCCTCGCGGGCGTCGATCTCGCTTTCGTCCATGAGGAGGCCGACGATCTGGTTCGCGAGCACGTCGAGGCTTCCCTCGTGGATACCCGCGGGTTCGACCTCGCCGGCCGCGGCGCGGCGGGCGATCGACATCGCCTCGCTGGCGTCGTCGGCGTCCGAGACCACGACCGTGCCGTTCGATACCTGATCACGACGGTGGCCCGCGCGGCCAACGCGCTGGAGCAGGCGTGCGACCTCCCGCGGCGAGCCGTACTGGACGACGTGATCGACGCGACCCACGTCGATCCCGAGTTCCATCGACGAGGTGCAGACGAGGCCGTCGATCTCGCCGCTTTTGAACGCCTCCTCGACTTCGATCCGGGCCTCCTTCGAGAGTGAGCCGTGGTGGATCCCGATCGGGGCACCGAGGCTCTTGAATCGGGATCCCAGCGCTTCCGCCGTCTGGCGGGTGTTGACGAACACGAGCGTCGACTCGTTCGCCGCCACGACGTCCCGGATGAACCGGACGTGGCTGGCGATCTCCGGCTCCGTGGCGAGTTCCCCCGCCAACGATCGGTCCGAATCCCTGATCTCCGGTCGGACCACGTCGAGATCGATCTTCGATCCGGCGTCGACCTCGACGATCCGGTAGTCGCGCTGGGTCCGACGCCCGCCCCGGACCGCGCCGGTGAGGAACTTCGCCACCTCGTCGGGGTCGCCGACCGTTGCCGAGAGGCCGATCCGCTGGAACGCCCCCGAGAGCTCTTGGACGCGCTCCATCGCGATCGTCAGCTGTGCGCCGCGCTTCGAGGCGGCGAGTTCGTGGACCTCGTCGACAACCAGGTGTTCCACGTCCGAGAGTGCCCGCCGGAGTTTCTCCCCGGTCAACATTGCTTGGACCGTCTCGGGGGTAGTGATCAGCACGTCCGGCGGGTCGTCGGCCTGCTTGCTGCGCTGGTAGTCAGTCGTGTCGCCGTGGCGCACGTCGACCGCCAGGTCGAGGGTCTCGCCCCACCACTCCAACCGCTCCAGCATGTCGCGGTTCAGTGCTCGAAGTGGGGTGATGTACAGCGCCGAAATACCGTGGCGGTCCTCCGCCGCGGCAATCTGGTCCAGTACTGGCAGCATCGCCGTCTCCGTCTTGCCAGTCCCGGTGGGTGCGATCACCAGCGCGTTCTCGCCCGCTGCCAGCGGCGGGATCGCCCGCCGCTGTGGCTCAGTCGGCGTCGAGAACCCTCGTTTGGAGAGGGCCTCTCGAACCGCCGGGCTGAGGTGGGTGAACGCGTCGGCGCCGGCGTTCTCCATTCGGTCGAACGCAGGTGGTCGTCGGGGTTAAGCACCACGCCTCCGGCGGACTCGTCTGCCCCGAAGCGTACACGTAAGGCCGCTGCCCCGTCACGTTCGGCTATGGAGATCGACACCGACCGCTTGCAGGCGGACATCGAGGCCAACGCTGAGCACGGCGAGATCGAGGTCGAGGAAGGGCGCGGCCGGACGGTGCTGACGGGGACCGACGCGAACCGCGCCGCTCGGGAAACCCTCGTCGACCGGATGGAAGCCGCCGGACTGGACGTGACCGTCGATGCCGTCGGGAACATCGCCGGCACGTGGATCCCCGAGTCGGCCGACCCCGACGCGCCCCCTGTTGCCGCGGGGAGCCACGTCGACTCGGTCCCCGAGGGCGGCATCTTCGACGGCCCACTGGGCGTGTACGCGGCGCTCGAGGCGGTCCGCGCGATGCAGGACGCCGGCGTCGAGCCGGCGCGGCCGCTGGTGGTCGTCTCCTTCACCGAGGAGGAAGGCCAGCGATTCGCGGACGGGCTGCTCGGCTCCTCGGTAGCCGTGGGCGACCGGTCGGTCGAAGACGCACTCGCCATCGAGGACGACGACGGGATCAACCTCGAGGACGCCCTGGAACGCATCGGGTTTCGGGGCGAGGGGCGACTCGACGCCAGCGAGTGGGACGCGTGGTACGAACTCCACATCGAGCAGGATACCCGGCTCGAACGCGAGAACGTCCCCGTCGGCGTCGTCACGACCATCACAGGTATCAGCCACTGCGAGGTGGAGATCCAGGGTGAGGCCAACCACGCCGGCGCGACACCGATGGACGAGCGGACCGACGCGCTCGCGGCCGCCTCGGAGGTCGTGTTAGACGTTGAAGCCGCGGCTACCAACGTTGTCGAGACCGAGAGCGAGACCGCAGTCGGCACCGTGGGGTCTCTCTCCGTGTCGCCGAACGCGACCAACGTCGTCCCTGGAACGGTCGAGCTGGGTGTCGACATCCGGGACGTGGAGTACCAGTCGATGCAGACCATCGCGGAGGCCACCCGGTCGAGTCTCGCGATCGTCGAGGCCGATCGGGGCGTCGAGACCTCGTTCGCTCGCCCGTTCGACCTCGAACCGACGCCGATGAGCGAGTCGCTACGTGAGGCGGCCCACCGCGCCGGAGAGACCGCAGGCGTTCAGACGATTGACCTCCACTCCGGCGCCGCTCACGACACCATGCACGTCGCCGACGTGACCGAAGCGGCGCTGCTGTTCGCGCCGTCACAGGACGGCATCAGCCACAATCCCCGGGAGTGGACTAACTGGGAGGACTGCGCGAACGCGACGCGAGTGATCGCTGGCGCGATGGCCGAATCCGCCGGCGTCGACGCCGACGAAGCGTAGCGCCGGGGCTGTCGAGCCCAGAACTGGCGAACAGGCGGCCGAATCGCTCGCGAGACGGCTGGCCGCACAGCCGCGACCCGTCCCGCGACAGTTCTCAACGCACGGGCGGTCTGGTCCCGGCATCGTACTTGAATCGTTGCTCCGGTGGACTCATCTTCCCCCCGACCTGACTCCGGCACATGAAGAAACACGTCTCGCGCTCTGGGGTTGCCGGGCGCTGTCGCGCGCCGTCGTCGAAGAGCTACACGCACCGGGCGATTCTCGCGGCGGGGTACGCGGACGAGGCAACCGTCGAGGACCCGCTCGTCAGCGCCGACACGCGGGCGACGATGCGCACTGTCTCGGCGTTCGGCGGGACGGTCGATCGGTCCCGGCTAGACAATGGGACGCTGCACGTCGATGGGTTCGACGGTCGGCCCGCAGTCCCGGACGACGTGATCAACTGCGAGAACTCCGGCACGACGACGCGCCTCGTCACCGCCGCGGGCGCACTCGCCGACGGGTTGACGGTGCTCACCGGCGACGACTCGCTTCGTTCGCGTCCGCAAGGGCCGCTGCTCGACGCCGTCAGGGATCTCGGCGCCCGTGCCGAGAGCACCCGCCGGAACGGGCAAGCCCCGCTGGTCGTCGGCGACTCCCTGTCTGGCGGGACGGTCTCGATGCCTGGCGACGTGTCCTCGCAGTTCGTCACCGCGCTGCTGATGGCCGGCGCGGTGACGGAGGAAGGGATCGAGATCAGCCTCGAGACCGAGCTCAAGTCGGCGCCGTACGTGGACATCACGGTCGAAGTGCTCGAGGCGTTCGGCGTCGACGCCGAGCGAACCGACTCGGGGTTCCGAGTCGCGGGCGGACAGTCGTACTCGCCCGACGGAGGCAGCTACGCGGTGCCCGGCGACTTCTCCTCGATCTCCTACCTCGCGGCGGCGGGCGCCGTCGCAGCTGAGGCGGGGAGCGAAGGCGTCGTCGTCGACGGCGCACACCCCAGCGCCCAGGGCGACACCGCCATCGTCGACGTACTGGACCGGATGGGTGCGGCGATCGACTGGGACCGAGAGGCCGGCGAACTCCGGGCTGCGGGGGGTAGCCTCTCCGGAGTCGAGGTCGACGTGGGCGACACGCCCGATCTCCTCCCCACGATCGCCGCAGTCGGCGCCGTCGCCGACGGCGACACCCGGATCGTGAACTGCGAGCACGTTCGACTGAAGGAGACCGACCGCGTGAGTGCGATGGCCGAAGAGCTCGGAAAACTGGGCGCCGAAGTGACCGAGGAGACGGACACGCTCATGATCCACGGGAGCGACTCCTCGCTCGTCGGCGCGGAAGTCGACGGCCGCGGCGATCACCGGATCGCGATGGCGCTGGCCGTCGCCGGGCTCGTCGCCGACGGGACGACGACCATCTCGGGCGCCGAGCACGTCGACGTGTCGTTCCCCGACTTCTGGACCGTGCTCGACGAGCTCGGCGCGAACGTCACCGACGCCTGATCGCGGCGGTCGCTCCCGCAGCGGCCACCTACCGGTCGATGGTGTCGGTAGCTCTTTTTCGGTCGGTCCGCGATTACGCTCGTGAACGAACTCGCGTCCGCCCTCCGTGCGGCGTACGAAGACGCCGGCTACGTGTACCCGGCGTACCGGGACCGCTGTTTCGCCGACGCCCCCGAGAGCGCGCTCTCGCTGCTCTCGGACTCGTTCCCGCGGAATCTCCCCGACGAGGCGTTCGCGGGGCTGCTCGACGGCGAGATCGAGAACGTCGTCCTTCTGGTCGTTGACGGCTTCGGTCTCGACCAGTGGACTCGGCTCCGCAGTGAGCTCCGACTGCTCGAAGCGTTCGAGAGCGACGGCACCGTCACGCCGCTCACCTCCACCTACCCTTCCGAGACCGCGGCCGCGATCACGACCCTCCACACGGGGCTGCTCCCGGTCGAACACGGCCTGCTGGGCTGGAACCAGTACCTCGACTCGATCGACGAGTCGATCCAGACACTCCCGTATAGTCTCCAGGATGGGACACCCGTGCGGGACGAGTATCCGCTGGCGAACCCCCGCGAACTGTTCGACGGCGACGCCATCTACGGCGACGCCGAGGGGCATGGGATCGACACCCACGTCACTCAGCCCGAGCACATCGCCGGCTCGATCTCCTCTGAACTGACAACGGCCGGCGCGGAAACGCACGGCTACTGGAACGTCGCCGATATGGCGGTCACGCTCCGAGACGTGGTTGCCAACGGCGACGAGCCGACACACGTCACCGCCTACGTCCCGAACGTCGACTCGATCTCCCACGTGACAGGGACCGAGACGGCTCGGTACGACGCGCAGGTCAGGATGGTCACTGATGCGATCCGAACGGGATTCCTCGAGGATCTCGACCCCGACACGGCCGAGCGAACTGCCCTCCTGGTGACGGCTGATCACGGCCACACGAACGTCGACCAGTCGGCCGCGGTCGATCTCTCGGTCCCGGCGGTGCAGGACTGTCTCGAGCGAGACGCCGACGACGAATCGATTCCGCCACAGGGCGGCCCACGGAACGTCCAGTTCCACGTCGCCGACGGCCGCGTCGGGACGCTCCTCGAGTATCTCGAAGAGAAGGCTGGCGAGGACGTGCTCCTCTTCACCGAAACGGAGTACCGCGAACGCGGGCTCTTCGGCAGCAACCACGCCGAGCCGGGTGAGACGTTCGACAGTCGTGCCCCCGATCTGTTGGGAGTCCACCGCGAATCGCCGATGTGGCACGAGGCGGACGACAAGATCGGCGTCCACGGCGGAATGACGCCGGCGGAGATGATCGTCCCCTTCGCCGCCGCTCGGGCGAGCGACTTGCAGAACTGACTGCCCCGCCCGTTCTCACTGTTTCGCCAGCGTCGACGCCGCGGTGACCGGCCGCTTCTGCAACGACTATATGCCCGGCTCTCTAGGTTCGCCCATGAACGGCAATCGCTTTGGTCGCCTATTTCAGGTGACCACCTACGGCGAGAGTCACGGTCCGGGGATGGGCTGCACCGTCAGCGGCGTCCCGGCCGGCGTCGAGCTCGACGAAGCGGACATCCAGCGCGACTTGGACCGGCGCAAGCCCGGCCAGTCGATGATCACCACCAGCCGCGGCGAACCGGACAAGGTCTCGATCCAGTCCGGCTTGCAAGACGGCTACACGACCGGGACGCCGATCGGGATGACGATCCAGAACAAGGACGCCCGATCCGGGAAGTACGAGCCGTTCGTCACCGCGCCGCGGCCGAGCCACGGCGACTTCACCTACTCCGCGAAGTTCGGCACGCGGAATTGGGGCGGCGGTGGTCGCTCCAGCGCGCGCGAGACGGTGAACTGGGTCGCCGCCGGCGCCGTCGCGAAGCAGGTGCTCGACCAGAGCGAGTACGACGTACAGGTCAAGGCACACGTCAACCAGATCGGCGATATCGAGGCGCCGGCGGTCAGTTTCGAGCAGATGCTCGAACACAGCGAGGAGAACGAAGTCCGCTGTGCGGACCCCGAGACTGCCGAAGTGATGCGCGACCGGATCGACGAGTACCAGGAGGCGGGCGACTCCATCGGCGGCAGTGTCGCCTTCGAGGCTCAGGGTGTTCCGCGTGGCCTCGGCGCGCCGCGGTTCGACAGCTTCCCCGCTCGACTCGGGCAGGCGATGCTCTCGGTCCCGGCGACGACTGGCGTCGAGTACGGACTCGGAAAGGAGGCACGCGAAGCCACTGGTACGGAACGCAACGAGGACTGGGAGTTCCCGGCTGGCGAGGACGACCCCGACCCGACGCCTGTGGGCAACGACCACGGCGGGTTGCAGGGCGGCATCACGACCGGCCAGCCGATCTACGGCGAGCTCACCCTCCACGCGCCCACGTCGATTCCGAAAACCCAGAAGACCGCCGATTGGGAGACCAGCGAGGAGAAGGAGATCCAGGTCGTAGGGCGTCACGATCCGGTGCTCCCACCCCGAGCCGTCCCGGTGGTCGAAGCGATGCTGTACCTGACGATTCTCGACTTCATGCTGCTCGGCGGCCGGATCAACCCTGACCGGCTCGACGGCAATCCCGGGGCGTACGACACGCCGTACCACCCGAGCAGCCCGCGGAACGACTAACCGCAGAACTCCTGGGTGACGAAGACGGTGCCGTTTTCGTCGACAAAAACCCCGATTCCTTGTGAGTCGTAGTTGGGGGAGAGGGCGTTCTCGCGGTGGCCTGGGGAGTTGAGGAGGGCGGTGACTGCGTCTGTGGCTATTTCGTTAGAGTCGTATAGTTCAGACTGAGGGTAGGGATAGGGATCATTACCAGGATATTCAATTTTGAATAAATTCTGGCCGAAGCTACTACATATTGTTCCATGTTTTTTGCGTAAATCCTTGTGCTCCGTACCGTTCGGCCCTGTATGTGCAAAGTAGTCGCGCTGGGCCATGTCCCACGACTTGTAGCGGGCAACAGCGTCGAGGGTTTCGTTCCGGGCTAACGTTTCAAGATCGTTCTCTTTCCGACGCTCGTTCATTTTCTCGTGAATGAGGTCTTCGATCCGTTCGGCATCGACGTTGTACTTCGCCGACGACGGAGTCTTCGGCTGCTCAGGGGTAGGTCTGGACTCCGGAGTCAGTTCTTCGGTTCCCTCGGTGGGGGCAGGAATCCCGCTGTTCCCAACACACCCAGCAGTGAGCACTAGCAGACAAACCGCGATTGTTGCCACTCTCATTCAGGACTCCTCCGAACAGATGCTCGGCTCTTGATTTGCTGATTCTGTCCCGCACTGCTTCACTACTTTGGTGACGTTACGCACCTCTCCCGATGGCTTACTAAACGCCCGAGTCTCCTGCCACGTGTATTGGGTGTCCTCCCATCGATAGATGGTCGTCTTTTCGAACACTGGTCGCTCCCACTGAACATACTCGGTTCCTACCCGGACCTCTTTCGTATACTTGTGTACCGCTTCGGTAGTGTGCGTCGCCGAACGGTAGCGATACTCCCACTCCGTCTCCTCGACAGTCCGCACCCACTCGTACACCGGATCATACTCTGGGACCCGATACTCGTAGCGATAGTCGTACTCTGGGTGGTAACTGGTCTCTTTTTCCACACAGTGTCGAGTCTGGTAGAGTTTGATGTACTCAACACACGTCGTGGTCTTGCCGTATCCGCTGATGTACCGATCCGCTCCGAGGTACTGCCAATCAGCGTCGGCGTGGAATCGATAGTCGACCCATCGTGTGTCATAGCTAGTCTGAGTTTGCCCTACCCGTTCACCGCGGGTCCACCCACTTCCACTTGGCCGACCTGCAGATCGCTCTGTCTCTGTCCGCTCTACTGCTTTCGGAACTGCTTCGACGTACTCCCAATCGGCCCCGAGGATTCCACGCTGAGGTACCGTTGTGTATTCCCAGCCTGCAAATACTTGTTTCTCATCAATATTCTGCTCCTCAAGTTTCCAGTCTCCACCAGGGTAGGTGGTGCTTCTTTTCGTACGCTTTTCGGTATGATAGGTAATCGTCGTCCCGACCCGTGTCCACTCCTGGCCGGGGCTCATTACCGCTCTGCCCTCGATAGCGCGTGTTTTCGTTGTTTTGGTGCCAATTTGATCCCGGTCAATGCGGGCGATACCGTCTCGCTCCCAGTTATCACTAGGGCGTTCGGCCGCCTCGGTCCTGAGCACTTCCGTTACGTTCCGATCGTACTGCCAAACTGTGTACGTCTGCTTCGAGATATTGAGAGGGGTTGTTGCACTGTCGGATGTCCAGGTAGGACTGACGGAGAGAGCGTACCTGCCTGCGGAGGAGTACTTATGCTTGAACTGGTAGGAATCGGTCGATCCAAGCGTGTAAGTCTCGGAGTGCCCGTCGCCGAAGGAAACAAATATCTTTTCACCTGCGTGGATTTTGTTCACCTGATAACTTGCATAAATAGTGCGACCATGTTTTCTGGAAATCTGAACCTGACTACCTCTCCCTATATTCCCTCCATGCGGGTCTTCTCGATTGATTTCGAACGTTTTGGTCAGCCTTTGCTGTTGGCCATTCTGATCCGTAACCGTGAGCGTCACCTCAGTTGTTCCGCCCTCAAATTGCATGTCTTCAAGCGAGTACGAGATGTTCGCATGTGCCGGGTCACCAGCAGCTGTGTTACGAAGCATCGCAACATCACCGATTCGCCAATCGAATACTAATCGATCTGAATCGTTGTCGATTGCTGTAGCATTGAACAGGAGTTGCCTACTGTTTATTCCGCCGGGACTGTCGATGAAGGAGGCCTCTAAGGTAAGGATCTGTGGTGCATGTTGGGCTGCCGGGTCAATCGTTTCCTGAGGATCTGTACTTTCAATCACCGTCACCACCTTCTCCACCTGCGTCACGCCGCCATGCTCGTCTCGAACCGTCGCTTCCAACGTCACCGTTCCATCATCCGCGGGGATCTCCGTGAACCGGAACGAGCGTGGCCACTCGCCGCTGCTGGTCGGCCCGCGCCACGGCATCGGCTCCACCGCCTCGACCGACCCGTCGTCGCTCGCCAGACTCACCGACGTGATCTGCCCGTCCGGATCGGACGCGACGAGCCGATACGTCTTCGTCGAGTTGACGACCGCAGTACTGTCGCCTTCGATCGAGGCGCTCGGCAGCGTGTTCCGCAGTTCGACAGTTTTCGAGAGCGTCGACGTCGCCCCGTCGTCGTCGACGACGATCGCCGAGACCTCCGCACTCGTCCCGGGCGTCCCGTCGACCGTGAGACTGCGCGTGCGACTTCGGAGCTCACCCTGCGCAGCCGGTGAGGCCGACAGCGCCGTCGGGAGCCACCACCGGTCGACGATCTCGCCGTCCGGGTCGGCCGCGTCGATCGTGTAGGTCACCGACGCCCCCGAGGCGACGGATGATGGGCCGCGGATGGCCCCATTCGGTGGCTGGTTTGCCGACGCTGTCGTACCGTCACCATCGCCGTGTGTTGTCGACGTCGGCTCCGAACTTGGCGTCGTCGTTTCCGACGGTGTTGCGGTCGGGGTTTGCAGCTCCGGCGCCCGGTCGACATCGACGTACAGCGTGTCACTGTGGCGCTTTCCGTCGTCGCCGGTGACGGTCAGCGTGACGTAGTAGCGCCCGACTTCATCGGGGGTGAAGCGAGTCGTCGCCGAAGTCGGATCGGAGGGCGTGATTGTCGCCCCACTCGGCGTTTCGATCGACCAGTTGTACGCGACGATTTCGCCGTCGGGGTCGAGACTGCCACCGCCGTCGAGATACACCGTGCTCCCGACCGTCGCAGTCTGATCGAGGCCCGCATCGGCGAGGGGGCGGCCGTCATCACCAGCAGCCACCGGTGCCGTCACGCCTGCGCCCACGAGGAGGACTGCCAGCGCGATCGAACGTAGTTTCATCGAGGTAGGAAATTCTTCTTACCGCTATTGTACTTAAATTCTGTGAAGTGAGAGTGAGTCCACTACCGGCGTAGCGAGGAGTCGGCGGCTGCGTGTCCGTGCGTTATTTATCCTTCGCCCCCCGGTGTTCGGGCATGGTCGAGAACGAGTCTTCGATGCCCTACCTGCTCACGGGTGCGATGACCGCCGGGCTCGCCGTCCTACTGGTGGGCGTCGAACTCGGCACCGAGATGGGGATGCACAACGCACAGCTCGCCCAGCCGCTGCAGGCTGTTGGCGGCGCCGTCATCGTCGGCGGCGTCCTGCTGCTCGCTCGCTATCTGGAACAGCTTCCGGATCAGGGCGACGGCCACTGACGCTGCCTGCGCGATCGACCGTTCTTTCTCCCGCGAGGGGGTATTCCTCACGATCTTTCCACGACAACTCATAGCAAGTGCTTTGAGTTCGGCGTGGGAAGACCCATGAAGACGCGACCTGACGTGGGTCGCCGTACCACTCATGACTGACGACGAACTCATCTGGCGGATCGCAGGGGGTTCCGGTGACGGAATCGCTTCGACCAGCCAGAACTTCGCGAAAGCGTTGATGCGGTCGGGGCTTGACGTATTCACCCACCGACACTACCCGTCGCGGATCCGCGGCGGCCACACGTACACGGAAGTACGCGCTGCGCCCGATGGTGTGACCTCACGGGGCGACGGCTACGACTTCCTCCTGGCGCTCGGTGACTCCTTCGCGCGCAACCCGCAGGAGGAGGCGTACTACGGCACCGAGGAGATCAAACCGCTCTCGGAGAACCTCGACGATCTCCGAGAGGGCGGGGTGATCGTCTACGACTCCGGGCTCATCGACGCCGACGAGGTACCGAACTTCGACGAGCGCGTCGAAGAGAACAACTGGCACGTGTTCCCCCTCGACCTCCGCGGGCTGGCCCGCGAGAAGGGCCGCGAGGTGATGCGTAACACCGCCGGCGTCGGTGCCACCTGCGCCATCGCCGACATCCCCGTCGAGGCGATCGAGGAGCTGATGACGGATGCGATGCCGGAGAAGATTCTCGAGCCCAACCTCGAGATCCTGAACGAGGCCTACGACGCCGTGCTGGAGGACTACGACCTCAGCGGCGTCGAAGTCTCCTGTCCTGACGGCGAGCACGAGGAAGAACAGGTGCTCGTCAACGGCTCCGAGGGGATCGCCTACGGCGCGTTCGACGAGGGCTGCCGGTTCATCTCCGGCTACCCGATGACGCCGTGGACGGAAGTGTTCACGATCATGTCGAAGGTCCTCCCCGACGTGGGGGGTATCTCCGAGCAGGTAGAGGACGAGATCGCCGCCGCGTCGCTGGCCATCGGCGCCGCCCACACCGGTGTGAAGGCGATGTCCGGATCGTCCGGCGGCGGCTTCGCGCTGATGTCCGAGCCGCTCGGACTGGCGGAGATCTCGGAGACGCCGATCGTGCTACTGGAGGCGGCACGAGCCGGCCCGTCGACCGGGATGCCGACGAAGCCCGAGCAGGCCGACCTGGAGCACGTCCTGTACACCTCACAGGGCGACTCGAACCGCGTCGTGTTCGCGCCCGCGGATCCCGCGGAGGCGTACGACCACGCGCGACGCGCGTTCCAGATCGCCTACGAGTACCAGATCCCGTCGATCATCCTCTACGACCAGAAGCTCTCCGGGGAGTACCGCAACGTTCCGGCCTCCCACTTCGACCGCGAGCCGAACCCCGACATCGGGCAGACGCTCACGGAGACGGAGATCGCCGACGCACCCCACGAGCCCGGCGGGAAGTTCCACCGCTTCCGCCACGATCCCGAGGACGGCGTCTCGCCGCGCTCGGTGCCGGGCCAGAAGGGCGGTCGGTTCCTCGCCTCCGGAAACGAGCACAACGAGGCCGGCCACATCAGCGAGGACCCCGACAACCGCGTCGCACAGGTCGACCGGCGCAACCGGAAGCTCGAGTCGATCCGCGAGGAGCTGAACCAGGACGGCCTCAACGTCAGCTACGGCCCCGAGGACGCCGATTACGGCGTGCTCGCCTTCGGCAGCATGGTCGGCACCGTCGAGGAGGCGATCGGCCGACTCAACGACGACGGCGAGTCAGTGAAGGCGCTCGCGGTCGGCGAGCTCGCCCCGTTCCCGGAGGGACAGGTGCGTGAGTTCATCGAGAGCGTCGACCGCGTGATGGTCGTCGAGATGAACTCCTCCGCACAGTTCCGCGGCCTCACCCAGAAACACCTGGGCGAGTACGGGTCGAAGCTGTCGAGCCTCCTGAAGTACAACGGCAACCCGTTCGAACCCGGCGAGATCGTCGAAGGGTTCCACAACACGGTCGCCGGCGAGGAAACGACTGACCACCAGACGACATTTGTACCCGCGGGGGGTGACTGACCTATGAGTGCATTCAGCGCAATCGGCGAAGAACGCGAGATCGACCAGGACGAGTACACGCCGGGCATCGAGCCCCAGCCGACGTGGTGTCCGGGCTGTGGCGACTTCGGCGTCCTCAAGGCGCTGAAAGGCGCCCTGCCCGAAGCCGGGCGAACGCCCGACGAGACCCTGACGGTGACGGGGATCGGCTGCTCGGGCAAGCTGAACTCCTACTTCAACAGCTACGGGTTCCACACGATCCACGGGCGCGCACTGCCCGTGGCGCGAGCCGCGAAGCTCGCGAACCCCGGACTGGAAGTGATCGCCGCCGGCGGCGACGGCGACGGCTACGGGATCGGCGGGAACCACTTCATGCACACCGCCCGGGAGAACCACGACTTCACCTACATCGTGTTCAACAACGAGATCTTCGGCCTCACCAAGGGCCAGACCTCGCCCACCTCCCCGAAGGGACACAAGTCCAAGACCCAGCCCCACGGCTCCGCGAAGGAGCCGGTGCGCCCGCTCTCGCTCTCGCTCACCTCGGGGGCGTCGTTCGTGGCCCGCACGGCCGCCGTCAACCCCAACCAGGCGAAGGAGCTGATCAAGGAGGCCATCGAGCACGACGGGTTCGCCCACATCGACTTCCTGACCCAGTGTCCGACCTGGAACAAGGACGCAAAGCAGTACGTCCCGTACATCGACGTCAACGAGAACGACGACTACGAGTTCGATCCGACGAACCGGGACGAGGCGGCGGCGATGATGCGTGAGGCCGAAGACGCCCTCTACGAGGGTGAGGTGCTCACCGGGAAGTTCTACGTCGACGACAGCCGGCCGTCCTACCAGCAGGAGAAACAGCAGATCGGCGAGATGCCCGAGGAGCCGCTGGCCGAGCGCTACTTCGACGACGACTACGACTGGGAGCGCTCCGCAGATCGGTTCATCGACGACCACAAGTGAACACCAGAGCTCGGGAGCGCGCTACTCCCGGGTGTTCGTTCCGCCCGACTATCGCTTTCCGCTTCGCAAGGCATTTTTCCTCCCACGCTGAACCCTACTGCATGACTACGTCGGCCACGGAAGACCGAATCCTACAGATCTTGGAGGACGACGCGCAGGCGTCGGTCTCCGAGATTGCCGAGCGCGCCGACGTCTCGAAGCCGACGGTCCGAAAGTACGTCCGCCAACTCGAAGAGGAGGGCGTCATCGTCGGCTACTCCGCCGAGGTCGACCCCAAGAAGCTCACGGGACAGTCGATCGCGCTGGTCGGGATGGACGTCGACAGCGAGCAGTACGTCGACGCGACGAACGCGCTCAAACAGCTCGACGCAGTCGAGTCGTTGTACAGCTCATCGGGCGACCACATGCTGATGGCGGAGATCCGGGCCGAGAACGGTGACGCGCTCGGTGACGTGATCAACGACGAAGTGCTGGAGATCGACGGGCTGACCGCAGCTCACCCCACCTTCCTGCAGGAACGACTGAAGTAGCCGATTTCGGTTCACTCGCCGTCAGACTTCGCGGGCAGCCAATCACCCCTGGCCATCGCCATCCCCTCGATCCCGGCTGGCCTACGAAAGTACGGCCGTTCTACCCACATCGTGTTTTCGCATACGTGTCGCGTTTCCGCATCCGTGGCGCGTTCGTTTGCGCTCACGAACTGTGTCCGGGGGAAGCGCTACGGATCGGCGACGCTCGACGACGAGTCGGCCGAGCCGGTAGCACTCGGTGTCGCGGGCTCGGTGTCCTCGCGCACGGGCGAGGTCAGCAGCCAGAGCGCTCCGGCGACGACGGAGACGGCGACGCCGGTGGCCGAGAGGAACGTCACTGCGCCGAGCCCCTCGGCCACGCGGCCGCCGAGCAGGTTCGCGGTCCCCGACGCGAGCGAGAGCGCCATCGAGACACCCGACAGCACGGTAGCCCGGCCCAGATCACCGAGTCTGTCGTTGAGGTACTCGTTCCGGACCGGGCGGACCAACTGTGAAACGGCGCGGCGGGTGAACACGGCCGGCACGAGCAGGAGCGGGAAGACCGCGAAACTCGCGTAGAGGACGCCGAATATCGGGACCAGCGACAGCATGACCCCCCGTGTTCCCAAGCGATCCTGCACCGCCCCCGCGACGCCGGTGGCGATCGCCGAGACTATCTTGAACCCCGCGTAGAGGGCGCCGAGCCCGGCGACGGGAACGCCGACCGATCTGAGGGCGGGCTGTTCGAACACCCGCGTCACCGAGAACACGACGTTGAACAGCGCGACGTAAAGCACCAGCCAACCGATAGAGGGGCGGGTGAACTGCTCACGGAGCAGTGAGGCTGCCCGCCTGATGGTCATCGACTGCTCGTCGGCAGCGGTGTCGGGCGTTCCGCTAGTTCGCGGGAGCGTGAACAGGGCGGGCAGGCCGAGTGCGGCGACGGCGGCGTTGACGGTGAAGGGGACCGCAGGGTCGACGGTGTATAAGAAGCCGGCAGTGAGCGCCGCGCCCGCCGAGACGACTAGCATCACGGACTCGGCTCGCCCACTCAGGCGGGCGAACTCGCCCTCGAGATCCTTCTCGGCCAGGAGTTCGTACAGCCAGGCGTCGCTGGTCCCGCTCCGCAACGTCCACGCCAGCGACCACAGCAGCATGAGCGCGGTGAACGCTGCCGTCGACGACGCAAACACGAACCCCACCATCACCGTCGCGGTGACGGCGTTCCCGAGTGCGAGGGTCTTCCGTCGCCCCAGGTAGTCGGCCAGATAGCCGGTCGGAAGTTCGCCGGCGACCATCCCGAACAGGAAGACAGCCTGAACGAACCCGATCTCGGCCAGTCCCAGCCCCTGTGCCTTCATGTATATCACTGATACAGGGAGGTAGAAGCCGTTCGTGAGCGTCGCGCGGTAGGCGTAGTACCGCTTGACGATCGAGATCATGATTGATCGTTGACTCCCCTGCGACAAGGGTGTTCCCGGGAGGCAGTTTAAGTAGATATACTGATAACTATGGCCGACACCTGATACGGCTCGGGATCGAACGGTCGGTATGGCTGCCGACAGCGAGTCGACCGAGGTCGTCACGGTGTTCCTCCGCAACGGCGCCGACGTGCTCCTCCTGCGGCGCAGCGACGCAGTCAGCTCCTACAGCGGGCAGTGGGGGGCGGTCGCGGGCCACGCCGAGGGCGACCCCGAGGCTGCCGCCCGCGAAGAGATACGGGAGGAGACGGCGCTCGATCCGGACGCCGACGTAACTCTCGTCCGTCGCGGGGAGCCGTTCGAGGTGGTCGACGACGACCTCGGTACGCGGTGGGTCGTGCACCCCTCACTGTTCGACGCTCGGACTCGTGACGTGACGACCAACTACGAGACCACCGAAGGCGAGTGGGCCCCAGCGACCGAGATCCACCGCCGGGAGACAGTTCCGGCGCTGTGGACCTCGTACGACCGCGTTCGACCGACTGTGGAGACGGTTGCGGGAGATCGCGAACATGGGTCGAGTACGCTCTCCCTGCGGGCACTCCAGCACCTCCGGGACGAAGCCGCGTTGGCTGCCGACCGCGGGGCGACCGACTGGGACGACCTCGCCGCCACGGCACGGGCACTCCGGAATACTCGCCCCTCGATGGTCGTGATCGCCAACCGCGTGAACCGCGCGATGTTCGACGCGGTCGACGAAGCGACCCCGGCGGCCGTGGAACGGGCAGCCACTGCGGGGATCGACCGCGCACTTGCGGCCGACGAGCGAGCAGTCACTCGCGCGGCCGAGCGCCTGCCCGACCGGGTAGCGACGCTTTCCCGATCCGGGACGGTGCTGGCCGCGCTCGCAGACGCGGCCCCCGAGTTCGTGCTCGTCGCCGAGTCCCGGCCGGGCCGGGAGGGCGTCGACGCTGCCGAGTGGATCGCGGCCGAGACGGACGCCGCGGTGGCGGTGGGCGGGGACGCCGCGTTCGGTGAACTACTCGCCGAGCGCGAGGTCGACGCGCTGCTCGTCGGCGCCGACGCGGTGCTCCCCGACGGGCGCGTTGTGAACAAGGTCGGCACTCGCGGGGCAGCCGCGGTTGCGAGCGCGGAGGGCGCCGCCCGCTACGTCGTTACGACGACTGACAAGATTCGGCCGGCCGAGGCCGGTGCTGCCGGCCTCGATTTCGACCGTGAGGAGCGAGACCCGGCAGATGTCTACGACGGCGACGCGGAGATCTCGGTCGAGAACCCGACGTTCGGCGCGACCCCGGCGACGCGGTTCGACGCGATCGTCACCGAAGACGGCCTGCTCGACCGTGATGACGTCAGGGCGGTCGCTACCGCACATCGGCGACGCGCCGACTGGGCGGAGCGGTAGCGGTTCTCGGCCCTCCGCACGCCGACACCGGTTTCCGGTTCTACTTCCGCCGTGCTCGGGAAACCCTCTTTTGGGTCCCCCTCCGAATCTGAGCCATGAGCGGGAGCACCCTCCCGGGAACCGGCGACGACGAGTCGCCCGACCGTGTGGTGCTCCACGTCGATATGGACTGCTTCTACGCCTCCTGTGAGCGCCGCAGAGAGTCCGAACTCCGTGGCGAGCCAGTCGTCGTCGGGATGGGCTACGAGGCCGGCGAGACCATCGGCGCCGTCGCGACCGCGTCCTACGAGGCCCGGGAGTACGGGGTCGACTCCGCCCAACCAATCTCTCAGGCCGTCGAGCGACTGCCGCCCGTCGAACGTCCCGATTTGGGCGCCGCGGAGGACGTTCGCGGCCACTACCGCCCGGTGGATATGGAGTTCTACCAGTCCGTCGCGAGCGAGGTGAAGGCGATCCTCCACGACTGCGCCGACACGGTCAGGGAGGTGAGCATCGACGAGGCGTACCTCGACGTGACCGACCGCACGTCGTGGGACCGCGTCGACGATCCCGCCCGTGCGTCGGGCGCCGCCGAGCAGCGAACCCTGGCGGAGGGGTTCGCCCGGCACGTTCGCGAGCGCATCGGCCGCGAGGTAGGGGTCCCAGCGAGCGTCGGCGTCGCGCCGAACATGGGCGCCGCGAAGGTCGCGAGCGACCACGACAAACCGGACGGGCTGACGGTGGTGCCGCCCGGGACCGTCGCCGAGTTCCTCGCGCCCCTGTCGATCGAGGAGATCCACGGTGTCGGCCCCGTCCGCGCCGGGGAACTTCGCGACATGGGGATCGACACTGCGGGCGACCTGGCGGCAGCCGACCCCGCGACGCTCCGGGACCGCTTCGGCGACCGGGGCCAGGAGCTGTACGACCGCGCCCGCGGCGTCGACGATCGGGCGGTCACGCCCACGGGGCTGCCCAAGAGTCTCTCACGTGAGTCGTCGTTCTCGGCGGCAACCAGGGACAGCGACGCGATGCGGGAGAAAATCCGCGCGCTCGCGGCCGCAGTCGCCGAACGCGCCCGCTCGAAGGGGGCACTCTATCGTACCATCGGGATCAAAGTCGTCACGACACCGTACGACGTGAACACGCGGGCCGAATCGCTCTCGGGTCCCGTCGACGACCCAGACCTCGTCGAGGAGGTGGCGCTCTCGCTGCTCGAGGAGTTCGCCGACAACGAGGTCCGAAAGCTCGGTGTCCGGGTCTCGAAGCTGAGTTTCACCGCGGGCGAACAGGCCAGCCTCGACGGGTTCGACGCGTCCGAGTCACGGGACGAAACTGTCGCCGACGGCAGCGGTGAATCGGGCGACGCCGGGGGGACGACGGGGCAAGTGGAGCGATCCACGCCCGCTGAGAACCGCTCGGGACAGTTCTCGCTCGAGGAGTTCGAGTAGCCCCGTCGGAAACCCTATGTGGCCACGGGTGGTGGATTACGACGACTTCGGCGACCGAAACGGTCGCTCACAGCCGTTCGCCCGGCGTGACCGCCGGGAGAGGGCGACGCCACCACTATGACCGACGACACCGACCACGACGGCCACGCCACCGACGACCGCGCCGTTTCGCTCCCGCTCATCGACTCCTTCGCGGCGCTCGAAGCCGAACTCGACGCGAAAGCCGACCGCATCGAACGGCTCGAGGCGGAGCTCGACCGACGCTATCTGGACACCGACGCGCCGGCCGGGGACGATGCGGCCGACCGGACTGGAGGCGCGACCGGCACCGACGACAGCGCTTCCCGATCACCCGGCGACTGGGAACCGACGACTGACCCCCTCGAGCAGACGGGTGGAACGACCGCGAACGGCGACCGGGACGGCACGGCCCGGACCCGCGAGTCGACCGCAGCCGACGACGATTCTGGGCTCGCCCCCGTCCGCACGGCCTACTCGGAGCAGCGCGACCCCCCGGCGGTGGAACCCACACTCGACCCCGACGAACCCACAGGGGTGACGATGGAGGCCGGATCGAATCTGACGGGCGGCTCACTCGGCAGTACCACCGACGCGCTCTCCGCCCGGATTACGCCGCCAGGGAGCGAAAGTGAGACAGCCGAGTCGGACGAGTCGCCTGCCGACGCCGCCGACTCGACACGCGAGAACGCCCGCCCGGACCCGACTGCCGACCGGGGGGAACGGCTCAGCCGACTCGTCCGGCGTGCCGAACGCCGTGACGCGGACGCCGTGATCGACGCCTTCGTCGAGGGCATCGAGGCGCTTGACGACGTGACACGGGCGATGCTGGCACACTACCGTGCGGTCGGCGACGCGGCGCCGGTCGACGCCCACGTCGCGGCCGGGGGGTCGGGCGAGCGCCAGTACGCCTACGCGCGCAACCGCACGCTCCGGAAGGCGGGCGTGATCGAACACGACGGCGCCGGCCGCTATCGCTACGCGCTTCCCGACCTCGTGGCGGAGGCGTTCGACGGCAACGCCGCCGGCCGGACCGTCGACGACGCCGTCGCCGCCATCGAGGCCAGGGCGGATCTCGACTGATGCGCGCGCTCCCCGAGACTAGCCAGGGTCGCTGGCGACTGGATCGCCACGCACGGGTGGTGGTATACGAGGCGGACGCCGGCGACGAACTGGTGACGGTGTACGACTGCGGCGCCGCCCAGAAACCGCCCGCCGCGCAGTTCATCGGTAACCTCGTCCGGGTGCGCCCGCCCCACGAGATCGAACACACGCCGACGGGGTACGTCGTCACGCTCCGGGAGGGTGGGACGCTCGTCGAGCAAGGTGAGGACCACTACGTGATCGCGGAACGCGAGGACTGAACCCTAACCTCTTTTACCGGGGTCCTCCCTCGCTTCGCTCGGTCGAACCCCGGTAAAACCCGTTGATGCCAAAAGGCCGCCTTCGCGGGGTTTCACCCCGCTTCGGCGGCGAACCGCTCGCTCCCGCTGGTCGCTCCCGGATGCTCGACCCGCAACCCTACTTACCGTCCGTTCCGGACTGACTTTCGAACGACAAGACCCCACGCTGCTCTACTCCTACTCAGAGCGGGTCGACCAGATCCCGCAGCACCGCCTCGGGATCGTCGGCGAGCGCGACGCCCGACGCGAGCAGCACGCCGTCGGCGCCGAGGTCGCGTGCGGCGGCCACGTCCTCGCCGGTCGCGATGCCGGCACCGCAGAACACCTCGACGCCGTCGTCGATCTCGGCCGCGGCGTCGACGGCGTCGCGGACGATCCCCGGGTCCGCCGTAGCGACCGACTCGTCGCCACCGATGAGTGCCGGGGGTTCGACGGCGACCGCGTCGGGGCCGAGTGCCGTCGCGGCCGCGATCTGGTCGGGGTTGTTCGCACAGACGACCGTCTCGAGGTCCGCCGCATCGGCGGCGTCGAGGCTCGCGTCGATGTCGGCGAGTTTGAGTCGCTTCTCGGAGTGGTTCAGCAGCGTCCCGACGGCGCCCGCGCGCTCGACGGCGGCGGCGTGGGTGCTGCCGGTGTGGCTGCCGTGGTCGACGGGGCTCACGTGCTGGGCCCACGTCTCGACGCCCGTCTCGGCGACGGTGTCGAGCTGGGCGGCCTGCGGGGCGACCGCGATGCGGGCGCCGGTGTCGTCGGCGACCCTGGCGGCGGTTTCGGCGACGCTGACCGGGTCACAGTCGTACGCTTTGAGGTTGACGAGGATGAACACGTCGGGAGGCCGGGCCCGACCAGCAAATAGGTAGGCGGTTCTCGACGGGGCGGGGGTCGTTACTCGCCCTTCCGCTCGACCACGTCGCCGAGGGTCTGGGTCATCGAGGAGTCGGTCTCCCAGTCGGTGGTATCGTCGTCGGAGCCCTCAGAGAGCGAAACGCCGAGGCGCTTCTCGAGTTTGCCGCGCACGTCGTCGCTCGGGAGGATGTCACCGCGCTCGAGCTTGCTGATCAGGGAGGCCTTCTCGTTGAGCTCCTTCGCGAGGTCCTCGCGGCTCAGTCCCTCGCGCTCGCGGGCGCTCCGGATCTGCTCGTCGTAGTCGCCCGCGATCTCGTCCATCTGGTCGAACATGTCGCGTCGACGGCTGCTGCCGCCGCCGGAGCTGGTGCCACCGCTCGAGGAGGACGACGAGCTCCCGTCGGAAGAGGAGGTGGAGTACTTCGTCGAGGTCGTCGAACTCGACTCGGTTTTGACCTCCGTGCCGAAATCCTTGCAGTCGTCGCAGAGTTCGAGTTCCGCGCCCTCGACTTTCGTCGTGGTGAGCGAGGACTTCTCCGCGCCGCACATCTCACACTGGGCCATACGCGACCTACCGGGTCTGGCAGTAAAAAGGAACCGGCAGGGTCAGCAGGCGACGGGGCGATCAGTCCCGGTGCCGGCACCGCAGAAACGGCCACTCGACGTCGTCCATCCGGCTTTCGACGGCGTATCGGTCCTCGACGGTGAGTCCGGCCGCCTCCAGCAGCCGCTCGGTCTCCGAGAGCGGCGGG
>Ga0207754_100071_pt1 | contig 94890 bp, 98 predicted proteins | sample A23E1SouthBayCA_FD_187728 | JGI IMG/M metagenome (GOLD analysis project Ga0207754, IMG submission 187728) | Aerobic enrichment media microbial communities from Eden Landing Ponds, California, USA - A23 E1 (SPAdes) | ecosystem: Environmental > Aquatic > Marine > Unclassified | place: Emeryville...
GAGCCGATCCTCGACGACAGTCTCGTCGCCGTGGGCGCGGAACCGGTGGGTGTGGCGCCAGCGCGGGAACGGACCGTCGCGCATCACGTCGCGGAACCACGCGACGCCGTCGCCCGATTCGCGGTCGGTGATCACGGAGGTCCAGCGCTGGCGCGGGGCGACGCCGAACGGGCGCATCGCCATATCGATCTCGCTGCCCGCCACCAGCACGTCCGGATCCGGTTCGCCGTCCGGCCCGCGGATCGCCTCCACCTCGAGGTTCATGAACCCGGGCGTGAGCGCCTCCAGTCCGTCGACTCGCGAGTGGAACTCCCAGACTTCCGACAGCGGCGCGTCGACGCGGGTGCGCCGGGTGTACGTCGGCATACCTCGACAAAGCATCCGATCAGGGATAACGCTTCGCCGCGCCGCGTTCACAGCCTGTCAGTGTCGATATCGACACCTTCGGGCGTCACAACGAGGAACGCCCGGAAATGGGTGAGCGACCCCCCACACTCACGGATCTCCCGGGCGAACCCGGCCGCCAGCCTGTTCAGGTCGCCCTCGACGGCAAGGACGAGCACGTCGCCCGACCGGACGGCGTCGATCCACTCCGCGGCGTCGGTCGAGCCGTCCAGCACTCCCAGGACGACCTCGCCGGCCGTGTCGTCGTCGAGTTCTTCCTCCGCACGGGTGAGATCAAGGCCGAAATCGCTCATAGCTACGCTTGCGCGCGAGACGGTAAAAAAGGAGTCGGGCCGTCACGGAGTTCGGCCGGTGTACTAAAACGGGTGGCCTGCGAACAGTGCTGTATGGCTTGTAACCACGAACTCGACGGCGAGTATCTGACCCGCAGCGACGCCGCGATTACCGACATCTACGGTTCGGACGAGTCCTTCCGCATCGACGTCGTCGTTCCCTGTCCGGACTGCGGGCAGACCCTCGAACTGACGATGGTCGAGGAGCGCCGCGAGGAGGTCGACGTCGACTTCCCGCTCGACGACGCCGAGATCGCCAACAGCTAACGGCGGAATCTGCGCGTTTTACTCCTGGTACGCGATACGGACCTGCTCCCAGCGACCTTTCTCGGTCAGGTGGTCCTGCAGCATCTCGGCGTAGCGCTCTAACAGCTCCTCGGCGTCGTCCATGCGGTCGCTGCCGCCGTCGCCGCCCCCGAGCCCAAGGCTCTCTTTGACCGACGAGAACATCCCACCGTCGTCGCCGCCTGCCCCGCCCGCTGCGCCGGGGCCGCCGCCCATCGCTCCCTCCATCTTCTCCACCTCGGGCATGATGCCCGCGACCTTGGCGGTGTCCGGGACGATCCGGGCCTTCTCGGCGTCCTCGGCGTCGACGATATCGAACTCCGCCGCGGTCATGATCAGCCCCCATTCCTGGTTCGTGAACGGGGAGTCCCGCACCTCCGCGGCGAACTGCTGATCGACCGCCATCCGCTCGCCGACGATGGCGTCGGTCCAGTCTGACTCGCTCATGGCGCCCCTTACGCCGAGCGCCGGTTTCAGGGTTTCCCCAACTGTTCCCCGGGTAGCAGCTGGAGCGGACGTCCTCCCCGTCGACGGCAGCGTCTCGGCACGGCGGCCGAGGTGGTTCGTGCGCCGTCGACGACGGTCGCGCACCCCTTCCAGCGCCTACTCATAACTTACAGCGATAGACGCCGTCAGCCCCGCACGTTATCGGCCGTCTTTATCAGATCCACCACTCAGCTTGCCCCGAACACAACCGTGTTAGAAACGCAAGACAGCGGCGGGGTGTATCGACCATCGCTCCCGACAAGTACTTATACTGAGACGGGATGTCCACCTGCACGGAGATGAGCCGAACTATCCGCCGCGGCGCGCTGTTTGCACTCTATCAGTTCACGGTCCTGCTGGGGATCGTACTGTTCCCAGTGGCGATGTTCACCCGTCGCCTGGGCGTCCCGCTCCCGCTGGGGCGGGCCGTCGACGGCGCGAAGACCGCGTACGAGACCACGCAGTAAGGCGTCCAGTTTTCCGAACACACCGCACCGTCCAGCCGCGCTGCCCGGGTTTCGAAGCCGGCCCGTTCTCCCCGAAGGGGTGGCTTTATCTGCGTTCCCCGACAAGCGTTCGTCAATGCGAACACCTGCTGATCAGTCAGGGCTCGACCCGCTGAGCGGCGACCAGTCCGACGTCTTCGGTCCCGAACTCGGCGAGTTCCCCAACGCCGACGAGCGCCGGTCGCAGGCGGCGACCGAAGACGGGATGAAGACCGGGACCACCACCGTCGGCGTCAACGCCGGCGACGCCGTCGTGCTCGCGACGGACATGCGCGCCAGCATGGGCAACATGGTCTCGAGCAAGGACGTCCAGAAGGTAGAGCAGATCCACCCGACGGGCGCACTCACCATCGCGGGGTCGGTCTCGGCCGCCCAGTCGCTCATCGAGACGCTGAAAGCCGAGTCGAACCTGTTCGAGGTCCGCCGGAGCAAGCAGATGTCGATGCAGGCGCTCTCCACGCTGACGGGCAACCTCCTCCGATCGGGCGGGTTCTACATCGTCTCGCCCATCCTCGGCGGCGTCGACGACACCGGCGCACACGTCTACTCCCTTGACCCCCTCGGCGGGACGACCGAAGAGGACTACGCCGTCTCCGGCTCCGGCTCCCAGTTCGCCCTCGGTGTGCTCGAACAGGAGTTCGAGGAGAACATGGGCGTCGAGGCGGCGAAGAACCTCGTCACGAAGTGTATCAAGAGCGCGATGGAGCGTGACACCGCCTCCGGCAACGGGATCAACATCGCCGTCGTCACCGACGAGGGCGTCGACGTGACGCGAGAGAAGGACATCGACACCCTGCTGTAACGGCCGCGATCGTCTGCCGTTCTCCGTTTTCCACCACCGAACAGCCCCGGCTCCGTCAACCGCGGCACCCGTCCCGTCAGTCCCAGTCCGCGAACGTCCCCTGGAGCAGGCTCGCACCCTGTTCGTGGACGTACTCACGTTTGGTCGCAGTCACCGCGTCGGCGAAGGAGTCGCCGTCGGCCACGCGCGAGCGGACGCGGTCGACTTTCCACGACGCCGGCGTGACGCGTTCGTCGACGCGGTACCACAGCGGGGCGAGGTACTCCTCGGCCGCCGCTTCCGAACAGCCCGCGGCCTGCAGCCCCGCGCTCGCGTGCTCGAGCAGGTCGTCGTAGAGCACGTCGATGTCGGTGGTGTGTTCGCCGTCGCTCGTGATCCAGCGCAGGTCGGCGTCCAGCCCCTCCCGCATCGCCGCGTAGAAGTTCGACTCGGCGGTAGCCCAGTCGAGTTCGTCGACGGGATGGCCCTGCCGCGGGAGCTGCTCCATCAGGCCCGCGAAGGCTGCGAGAAACGCCACCGTGTCGGAGACGGTCGGCTGGCCGGGCAGCGGCCGGAACTCGATGCGGGCGTTGGCGGCAGACCGCGTCGCGCCGCCGAAGACGGGGCGGACCCAGCGCCAGTATGTGCCGTGTTTCGCCCGGAACGTGGGGAACTGATCGTCGAATCGATCGCCGTCTTCCTCGACCGGTATCGGCACTACCACGTCGTCGCCCGCGATACGGTCGACCGCCTGCTCGACGGTCCCGAGATCCTGGGGGAACGTCACCTTTTCGGCGCTGCCGGCGTTGAGCACCGACTCGAACACCGCGATGCGGTGCTCCATGTACGCGTCCTCGAGGATGGTCTCGGCGTCGACGCCGTCGGCGTAGAGATCCGGCGGGAAGAAGGGGGCGTTGACCCCCAGCGCGAGCAGCGGCCCGGCGATCCGGAGCGCGTAGGTGTGGTGTCGCGGCAGGTCGGTCGCACGGCTCATCTGGTAGTGGGGCTGGATCGACGTGATCAGGCTCTCGGGCATCACCGTGTCGGCCTCGAGATCGACGTGGGGTGCGTCGACGGTCATCGGCGGGTCGATCGCGCCGCTGTTAGACATCGCGTGGTAGCGCACGGCGTCGCTCATGTTGACGGCGACCCGGACGCCGTCGTCACCGGGCTCCGCCCGGTTGCTAGCGGAGCTTTGCTCCGCGCTGACGACGACGCTGTCGGTGAGGTACTCGCGAGCGGTCTCGCCGGCCGGCGGGATCGTCCAGATGCCGTCGCTCACCAGCCGCATCCCCTCCGCCTTCGTGCAGTCGCGGGCGTTCTGCAGGTGTGAGCGCACCTCCGCCGCCTGGGCGGCCATCCCGTAGCCATTGAACGGCTGGGGGCTAGTGGTCATCTCGGCGTTGTGCAGCCCCAGCTCCTTCTCGAAGTCAATCAAGTCGAACAGCCGCCGCGGCACCCGCATCAGCGTGCAGTCGGTGGCCTCCTCGTCGGCCCACCGACCGTCGGCGGCGGCGTAGAACTCGTACTCCAGCCCGACCACCGAGCGGTGGTTGTCGAACGCGCCATCCCGCAGCAGCGACTTGACGACCTCGGCGTCCTGTGCGGCCTGTTGGGCGAACTCGTCGGCATCGACGGCCAGCACCTCCCGCACACGGTCGGCGAGCGTCCGTTCCATGGCCGGTGCTGTGTGCCCGAAGCGGGAAGTACTCGGGGGCCGCCACGTGGCGCCCGGCCACGGCGCATCGGCGGCCTTTTTGCGCCGTTCTCCCTACCCCGGCCAGATGCAGTTCGCCGCCTTCGCCGACCGCGCCGCCGAACTGGAAGCAGAGCCCGCCGACCTGGAAACCGTCTCGCTGGTCGCGGCGCTACTCCGTGACGCCGGCGACGACATGGGCACCGTCGCCCGCTTCCTTCAGGGACGGGTGTTCCCGGGCTGGGACGCCCGGACACTGGACGTGGGGCCCGCGCTCTGCTACGCTGCGCTGGCGAAGGCAGCGGGGACGAACGTCACCGCCGACGACGTAGAGGAGCGACTCGCCGAGGAGGGCGAGATCGGCGCCGTCGCCGCGAACCTCGACCTCGGCGGCCAGGAGGGGCTGGGCGCGTTCGCGGCGGACGGGGCGGCTGGCAGGGACGACCCGACGCTCGCCGAGGTCGACGCCGAGCTCCGGGCGGTCGCCGCCACCGAGGGCGACGGCAGCGAGGACACGAAGCTCGCGACGCTGTTCGGCCTGTTCTCCCGCGTCAGCGACGCGGAGGCACGCTACCTCGCCCGACTCGTCCTCGGAGAGATGCGCCTGGGCGTCGGCGAGGGCACCGTCCGGGACGCGATCGTCGAGGCGTTCGACGTCGACGCCGGCCTCGTCGCCGACGCGCTGCAGGTGAGCAACGACTACGGCCGCGTCGCACGGATCGCCCGCGACGAGGGCGAGGACGGGCTCGAAACGATGAGTCTCACCGTCGGCCGCCCCGTCCAGTCGATGCTCGCACAGGCCGGCACCGTCACCGGCGCGCTGGAGTCCTGGGACGAAGTCGCCGCGGAGATCAAGTTCGACGGCGCGCGCGTCCAACTCCACCACCACCCCGATGGGATCGCCCCACCCGACGCGGAGCGCGACGCGACCCCCGACGATCCGACGGTCCGGCTCTACTCCCGGAACACCGCGGAGGTTACCGACGCCCTCCCGGAGATCCGTGAGTTCGCCGAGCAACGGCTCGACGGCCCCGCCATCCTCGACGGCGAGGTCGTCGCCGTCGACGACGACGGCGGGCCGCTCCCGTTCCAGGAGGTGCTGCGGCGGTTCCGCCGGAAACACGACGTGGACCGAATGCGCGAGGAGGTCGAACTCGAACTCCACGCGTTCGACTGCCTGCTCGACGGCCGCGAGGCGACAGAGGGGACCGACCTGCTTGACTCGCCGTTCCGGGTGCGCCACGACCGGCTCGCCGACCTCCTCCCCGACGCCACCAGCGAGGTGCTGTACAGCGACGACGCCGACGAGATCGAGGCGTTCGAGCAGGGGGCGCTCTCGGCGGGCCACGAGGGGATCATGCTCAAACGACCCGACTCCGCGTACACCCCCGGCGACCGCGGACAGGACTGGCGCAAGCGCAAGCCCGACGTGGAGACGCTCGACTGCGTCGTCACCGGTGCCGAGTGGGGCGAGGGGCGCCGCGCCAACGAGTTCGGCACGTTCCTGCTCGCAGTCGGCGCCGACGACGGCTACGAGACCGTCGGCAAGGTCGCGACGGGGATTACCGACGAGCGACTCGCGGCGCTCACCGACCTGCTCGAACCGCACGTGATCAGCGAGGACGGACAGACCGTCGAGTTCCGGCCAGAGGTCGTGTTCGAGGTCGGCTACGAGGAGATCCAGGCGTCGCCGACCTACGGCGCGGGCTACGCCCTGCGGTTCCCGCGGTTCGTGGAAGTCCGCGAGGACAAGGATCCCGAGGACGCCGACACCGTCGAGCGTGTCGAACGGCTGGCGAACGGGGGCGAGGGCGGGAACTGAGTTCGTGAAAGCGTACGCCTAAGGGCGCTCCGCCCAACCTCCGCGTATGACTGTCCGCCACGACGGCTTGGAGGTGACGTGGTTCGGCTACGCGACCACGCGTATCGAGACCGACGGCGGCTTCGTCGCGTATCTCGACCCCGGACGCTACGGCGTGCTAACCGGCGAGTGGACGCCCGTCGGCGGCGGCAACCCGAAGGCGGCCGCCCACCCGCGAGCGACCGACTACCGGCCTGAAGACGCCGATCTGGTCTGTGTGACGCACGATCACCACTACGACTCCGACGGGATTCGCCGCGTCGCGACCGAGGACACGACAGTCGTCGTCTACGACGCCGTGGATCCCGCAGGGATCGACCGCGACGTGGCCCCCGTCTCGGAGCTGCCGGGCGATATCGTCCGGATCGGCGAGGAAACCCACCTCGCGGTCGACGGCGTCGATGGCGGCGCCGACGTGTGGTCGGTCCCCGCGTACAACGAGCCGGACGGCCCCCGTGCCGACGCGGACAGCACCGTCGGCCACCCGAAGGGGTTCGGCGTCGGCTACCGCCTCGCCCTCGGGGGCACGTCAGTGTTCTGGCCGGGCGATAGCGACGCTCTCGACGCGTTCGCGGAGCTGTCGGTGTCGCTGTTCCTCGCCAACATCGCCGGCACCGTCGTCAGCAGCGCCGCGGAGTCGGCCGAGTTGGCCGAGCGGATGGACCCCGACCTGGTGCTCCCGGTTCACTACAACACGATCGAGATCCTGCAGGCCGACTCCGGGGCGTTCGCCCAGGACGTGGCCAAGCGAGGGGTTCCAGTGGTGCTGGACGAGCAGGAGGGGTAACGCGGACGGCGGCTCAGTGCGCGGTCTCGCCGGCCGGCGCCCCCATCGACTCGATCTCGAGGATCAACACGTTCGCCGTGGCGTCCTTCCCGTCGACGGTCCCCTCGACGACCAGCGCCGAGAGCGGGGTCGGGCCGGCCCGCACGTGATCACCCTCATGGAACGCCTTGACCGAGCCGCGCAGGTGTAGCTCCGCCCGGCAGAGGTCGGGGTTGTGGACGCTGCTGAGCCGGATCTCCTCGACGTTGACGCCGGGCATCTCCTCGCCCTCGTGAGTGAGCGGCACCGACGCCGGTTCGTCCATCTGCTGGACGTCGAGCGCGTCGAAGGCGTTGGTTGTCGGCTTGTAGCCGCCCTTCGGCCCGGGGACGCCCTCGACCAACTGGAGTGCTTTGAGACTCTGCATCTGGTTCCGGATCGTGCCGGGGTTGCGCCCTACCTCCTCGGCGATCGTCTCGCCTTTCACTGCGGACTCCGCCTCCCCGTGGAGGTTGACGAGCGCTCGGAGAATCGTGCGCTGGCTGGCTGTTAGCTCGATCGAAGACATTTGTTGACTGATTGCCCATGGGAGTACATAAATCTGCGGTGGACTCCGAGAAACTCGGAGGGAGTTTCGAACGAAACGCCAGAAAACTGTTGTATTCGTTCAAAAATCGACCCCAGACCGGACAGACGTGGGTATCGCCGAACGACAGGCCTTTGCCGCCGCCGGGAAGAGCACCCGACATGAACGGCAAGCGCGTGCTGGTCACCGGTGGCGCGGGGTTCATCGGCTCGAACCTCTCGAACCATCTCGCGACCGACAACGAGGTGATCGCACTGGACAACTGCTACCTCGGCACCCCCGAGAACCTCGACGACGACGTTCGGTTCGTCGAAGCGGACGTGCTGGACGACGAGCTGCCGACCGACGTGGACGCCGTGTTCCACCTCGCGGCGCTGTCCTCCCGGCAGATGCTGGAGGACCACCCCCGACAGGGCGCTCAGGTCAACATCGAGGGGTTCGTCAACGTCGTCGAACAGGCGATGGCCGACGGCTGTGACACGTTCGTCTACGCCTCCACCTCCTCGATCTACGGCAGTCAGGAGGAGCCCTGTACCGAGGAGATGCCCGTGGAGGCGTCGACGGGGTACGACGCGTCCATGATGGGTCGGGAGCGCTACGCGGAGTACTACTCGGACTTCCACGATCTCACGCTCGCCGGCATGCGCTTTTTCTCGGTCTATCAGGGGTACGGCGGCAACGAGGCACACAAAGGCGAGTACGCCAACACCATCGCGCAGTTCGCCGACGCCATCGCCGACGGCGAGTCGCCGGTGCTCTGGGGTGACGGTAGCCAGACCCGTGACTTCACCCACGTCGACGACATCGTGCGCGGCCTCGAACTCGCCGCCGAGGAGGAACTCGACGGCGTCTACAACCTCGGCGTGGGCAACCCCTACACGTTCAACGAGATGGTCGACATGATCAACGAGGAGTTGGGCACCGACGTGGAGCCCGTCTACGAGCCGGTGCCGCTCGAGAACTACGTCTACCACACCCACGCCGACCCCGCGAAGTTCAAGCAGGCCACGGGCTGGGAGCCCGAGGTCAGCTTCGAGGAGGGCGTGAGCCGGGTGTGTGAGGCGTACACCCAGACCGAGGACGAGCAGCAACGCGAGCGACTGCGGGAGTAGCGCTCCCCGTCGCGCGGAGCGCCGACTTTATCACCGACAACCGACCCACTCAGGGCATGCGCGTCGAGAACTCCTTCATCCCCGTCCGCGGCGTCGGCGAGGCCACCGAGCGCCGCCTCTGGCAGGACGACATCACCCACTGGGACGACTTCCACCCGAGCGCGGTCGGCGCGAAAACCGGCGACCGCATCGAGTCGTTCATCGACGAGGCTCGGCCCCGCCTCGATGCCGGCGACGCCGCCTTCTTCGACCAGGCGTTCCCCAGCGGCGAGCGCTGGCGCCTGTACGAGAACTTCCGGGAGTCGGCCTGTTTCTTCGACATCGAGACCACCGGGCTCGACCACGACCGGAACAAGGTGACGACGGTGTCGTTCCACCGCGACGGCGAGACGACGACGTTCGTCCACGGCGACGACCTCACGCCTGAGAACGTCCGCGCGGAGTTCGACGCCGCCGACCTGCTGGTGACGTTCAACGGGAAACGTTTCGACGTGCCGTTCCTCGAGACCTCGCTGGGGCTGGACGTCGACACCCCCCACCTCGACCTGATGTACACCTGCAAGAAGCTCGATCTCTCGGGCGGACTCAAACCGATCGAGCAGGAGATCGGGATCGAGCGCGACCGGCCGGACATCTCCGGGCGGGACGCGGTACGCCTCTGGAAGGAGCACGAACGCGGGGAGGACGGCTCGCTGGAGACGCTGATCTCCTACAACCGCGAGGACGCCATCAACCTCCGGACGTTGGCCGACGAGGCGACGGAACAGCTGGATCGGCGCACGTTCGTCGACGGGTAGCCCGACGCCGGCGTGCGACCCGCAGGACGCCCTGTCACCGCACAGCGCCCGACGTAACGCCGCTTCCGCCACCCCTCGCTCCCCCGGACTTTTGTACGACCCGACAGAGTGCCGCAGGTATGGGAGACGACGGCGACGACCGGCCCAGCGGCGACGACGACGCTCGACGACGAACCGCCGACGACTCCGGCGACGACAAGACCGTTCCGCGCGTGGATCTGGAACTGCAGGAACTCTCAGTCACGGTCACGGGGCGCTCGAACGACGATCTCGAAGCCGTCGAGGCGAGCGCCCGCGACCTGATGGGCTACCTCGTCGCGGAGGCGGGCGAACTCGAAGAGGACCACGACGAGTACGGCCTGAGCTGACCGAGCCCGCCTCAGACCGACTGGACGATGTCGCCGATCCGTCGGGGCTCACCGGAGAGCGCCGGGTTCTCCTCGACGATCTGCAGCACCTCGTGGTCGGTCACGTCCGGGTAGGACTTCTCGGTCGCCTCCTCGATCAGCGCCTTCTCCAGTCGGAACTCCGTCCCTTCGTAGACGACATCGACGCCCGCGTCGTCGAACGAGAGTGCGGTCATACGCCATCGTACGGATTCGTCGTGGTTAACCCCACGCTTCCAGCACCGACGCCCGGCGTCCGACCCGCCGGTCGGACCCGTGCGCTCGCCGACTCCGCATGAGAACTATCGGATTGCAAATATATGTCTGACGGAGCCTTTTACCTATAGCGACCCTCTCACAGCAGTATGTCGCTCCGACAGGACCCGCTCGACGAACTGACCATCCCCAGCGGCACCGTTGTCGAGGAACACGACTTGGTGACCGAGAGCGACGTGCTGGTCGGTGGGCAGTCGACCGTCGAGTTCGGGGTCCGCGGTCGCTCGGTCGCGGCCGGCGAACGGAGCAGTTTCGGTGGCCACATCGAGGCCCAGAACGACTGTCGGCTGGACATGTGGACCGACGTGGACGGCGACGTGCTCGTCGGCGAGGACGCGTACCTCGGCGAGCGCGCCCGGATCGGCGGCCAGCTGATGGTCTCGGGCGATCTGGACATCGGCGACGACGTGGAGATCGAGGAGGGGTTCGAGGCCAACGGCTGGATCACCATCCGGAACCCGATGCCGACGCTGGTGTTCTACTTCATTGTGCTCTCCCAGCTCCTCCGGCTGGGCGAGGAAGAGGCCGCCGACGATCTGGCGTACGCGCTGGCCGACGGCGGCGAGGCCGAGCAGGAACCGTTGGTGATCCCCCGCGGCTCGTCGGTGTCCGACGACGCGTGGCGCGTCTCGACGCCCGCGAGCATCGGCTCGGAGTGTCGGCTCCACGGCAACATCCGCGCGACCGAGGTCACGATCGACGAGCGCTCCGAGCTGTTCGGCAGCGTCCGCGCCCGCGGCGACGTGCATCTCCACGCCGGCAGCGTGATCCACGGCGACGTGACCACCCGCGACGGCGCCGTCACCATAGACGCCGGCGCGAGCGTCCGCGGGGACGTGTCCTCGGTCGACCTGCGGGTCCACGAGCGCGCGAACGTCGAGGGGACGCTGCGCGCCGACGGCGAGATCCAGTTGGTGCAGTCCGACGACTCGGCGGCGCCGGAAGACCCGCAGCAACAGACCCCCGATTTCTAACGCGAGCGGGTCGACCGAAAGGCAGTTGCCGTCGTCCGCTGAATCCACTGCCAACGAATGATCTCGGTCGCGCTCGCCGGCAAACCCAACGCCGGCAAGTCAACGTTCTTTAAAGCCGCCACGATGGCGGAGGTCGACGTGGGGAACTACCCCTTCACCACCATCGACCCGAACCGCGGGGTCAGCCACGTCCGCACCGAGTGTCCCTGTCTCGACCGCGACGAGCGCTGTGACAGCGACAACTGCCGCGACGGCAAGCGCTACGTCCCGGTGGAACTGCTGGACGTGGCCGGCCTCGTCCCCGGCGCCCACGAGGGGCGGGGGCTCGGCAACCAGTTCCTCGACGCGCTGACCGACGCCGACGTGATCCTCAACGTCGTCGACGCCGCCGGCGCGACCGACGCGGAGGGCGAACCCGTCGAGGTGGGCACGTACGACCCCACCGAGGAGGCGACGTTCATCGAGGAGGAGATGGACCGCTGGCTGGCGGGCATCGTCGACCGCAACTGGGAGTCCGTCGAGCGCAAGTCCCGCTCACCCGACTTCGACATCGACGAGGCGCTGCACGATCTGCTGACCGGCTTCGGCGCCGACGAGTACGACGTGACCACGACTCTCCGCGGGATGGCGTACCCCGAGAACCCCCGGGACTGGACCGACGACCATCGCGAGACGCTGGCGACGGATCTCCGCGCCCGCACGAAGCCGATCGTCCTCGTCGCCAACAAAGTCGACATCGCCCCAGAGGAAAACATCGAGGCGCTACGGGAGATCGACAAACCCGTCGTCCCCTGCACCGCCGACGGCGAGCTCGCCCTCCGCAACGGCGCCGAAGCGGGGGTCGTCGACTACGATCCCGGCGACGCCGACTTCGAAATCCTGGGCGAGCTGAGCGAGAGCCAACAGCAGGGGCTCGAAACGATCCGGGAGACCATGGCCGAACACGGCGGCACGGGCGTCCAACAAGCGCTGAACGAAGCCGTCTACGGCCTGCTCGACCGGATCACCGCCTACCCTGTCCAGAACGAGTCGAAGTGGACCGACGGCACGGGCAGCGTCCTGCCAGACGCCTTCCTGCTCCCGCGGGGGTCGACGCCGAAAGACCTCGCCTACGCCGTCCACTCCGACATCGGCGACGGCTACGTCCACGCCGTCGACGCCCGGGCCGGCCGCCGCATCGGCGAGGATAACGAACTCGAAGAGGGCGACGTGATCAAGATCGTCTCCACCGCGTCGTGACTGGGGGGAACGCCGAACAGCGACCGCTCGCCGACCTCCACCCGAGCCAACTGCTCGTGAGCGCCGAGAAGCTCCGCGGCGTGCTCGACTGGTGGGACGCGGACGATCCCGAGCCCGAACCGCTGCCGTATCTGAAGCCCGTCGAGGACGTGGGGCTCGATCCGGGAACGCTCGACTCGGGGCGGGTCGTGCTGGCTGACGGCCACACCCGCGCGCTCGCGGCGGTGCTCTCGGGCGCCGAGACGGTACCGATCGTCCGCGATCCCGACAGGGAGGAGCTGTCGATGGATATCTACAGCGCGTGTCTCGGCTGGTGTGTCGAGGAGGGCGTTCGACGCCCGGCCGACCTCGTCGGGCGGGTCGTGAGCGACGACCGGTTCCGGACCGAGTGGGTCGAGCGGTGTCAGGCGCTCGCCGAAGGCTGAGCGCGACCCAAAAACGCTATTCCGCCGACCCCCCACCGGACCCACAGTGGTTGGCGACTTCCGCACTCACGACGGCCGCTGCATCGTCGCCGAGGACCGCCTCCGCATCCTCTCGGGCGAGCGAGGCCCGCTGGGGACGCTCCGCGACGCGCTGACCGACGAAGAGATCTCGCCCATCCGTCGCGCGGGCGTGGCGCTGTTTCTGGTCGCCGTGCTCGTCGGTGTCGTGCTCGCGGTCCGGACGCTCCCGGCGTGGCTCTCCGGCGGCGCCGCCGGCCTGCTGCTCGCGTGGGCGGTGTGGACGCGGCTCCGCGGCGGGAACCCCGAGCGGGAGGTGGTGATCCCCTTCGACACCGTCGAGAGCGTCGAACCGGAGTACGGTCTGCCGCTCGTGACCCGGCCGCGATTCGTGGTCCGCCACCGTTCGGAGGGCGGCGTGAAGCAGCGCTACGTGCTCACCCCCTCGCGACTGTACGGCTTCGGCGCCTACGAGCGCGGAAAAGAGCTGTTCGCGGCGCAGGGACTGATCGAAGGGCCGTCCACGGACGGACACGAGGAGTAACCGGCGACGTCGGGAGCGAGCTACCGCAGTCGCGCGACGCGCTCGCCGTCGGCCTCCAACACCTCGACCAGGCCGTCGTCTGCCAGATCGTCGAGCAGCCCCTCCAGCCACTCCCGACCGTACTCGCCGTCGGGGGTGTAGTCGACCCGGATTCGGTGGCCGAGGTCGTCGAGCCCCACCTCGTCGTGTTCGCCGAGGAGTCGAACTATGCGTCCGCGGAACTGCCGCCGACTTCCTTCGAAACTCGGCTGTGTCGGCACGTCAGGCGCAGTGAAGTCACCGGTCTGGTAGGCGTGACACCATTCGCGCCAGGGACAACCTTCCTCGTCACACCGCGGTGTCTTCCCGCAAGCAACGCCGCCGAGTTCCATGATGGCGTTGTTCCAGATTCGGGACTCTCCAGCCGGCATGAGGGCGTTCGCTACGGTTTCGTAGTCCGGATCGTCCGCATTATGGATTTCTGCAAATGCGCGGTAGGTGACGCGCTCGACGTTCGTGTCGACGACCGCGTTCCCGTTGTTGAACGCGAACGACGCGACCGCGTTGGCGGTGTACGGGCCGACGCCCATCAGGCTCTCTAGCTCTCCCGGCTCCGTGGGGTACTCGCCGTCGTAGTCGTCGACGACCTGTCCGGCCGCCTCGTGGAGGTACTTCGCGCGGTTGTTGTAGCCCAGCGAGTGGTCAGTCCAGAACGCGACGACCTCGCTGCGGTCGGCGGCGGCGAGCGCGTCGACGGTCGGCCAGCGGTCGCGGAAATCCTCCCACGCCGCGACGACCCGGTCGAGCTGGGTCTGCTGGCTCATCACCTCGCTGACGTGGATCTCGTAGGCGTCGTCGGTCTGGCGCCACGGGAACGGCCGGTGGTCGGCCTCGTACCACGTGATCAGCGCCTCGCGGACGGCGTCGAGATCGAGGTCCGCCGGGAGCGGGCCCGCATCGGCATCCGCATCGTCGCCGGCGTCGGCGTCGGTCATAGTCGGGGCTGGGACCCGGCGTCGGTAAAACGGCGCGGTCGTGTCCGGCGCGAAGAAAGGGAGTGCCCGGTGACCAGTGCGGCAGTCGCCGGGGGTGTTCAGGGTTCGAGTCGGTCGGGGTCGCGCGGGAAGAGGATAGCCTCCTTGACGTTGTCGAGGTCGGCCAACCCCTTCACGAGGCGGTCGATGCCGAGACCGTAGCCGCCGTGAGGCGGCGCGCCGTAGCGGAACGCGTCGAGGTAGAACTCGAAGTTGTCGGGGTCGACGCCCTGTTCCTCCATCACCTCGATCAGGCGGTCGATGTCGTGCTCACGCTGACCGCCCGAGGAGAGCTCCTCGCCACGGTAGATGAGGTCGAACTTCCGGGAGGCGATGTCGTCGCCCTCGACGCCCTGTTTGTAGTAGAACTTCTCCTCGGGGTAGCCGACGACGAACACCGCGGGGTGGCCCTGCTCGGCGAAGTGCTCGCCCAGCAGGCGCTCGCCTTTCGTGTCGAGGTCCGTCGGGTCGTCCGGGAAGTGGCCGAACTCCTCCTCGAGGATATCGAGCGCCTCGTCGAACGTCAGGCGCGGGAACGGCTCCTTGGGGAGCACCGGATCGGCGTCGAGCAGCTCGAGTTCGCGCTGGGCGTTCTCCTGGACCGCCTCGATGGCCGCACGCAGGGACTCCTCCTGGACGTCCATCACGTCGTGGTGGTCCTCGATGTAGCCAAGCTCCACGTCGAACATCGCGATCTCGGAGACGTGCCGCGAAGTCGCGAACTCCTCGGCGCGGAACGCGTGGCCCACCTCGAACAGGCGGTCGAAGCCCGCGGCGACGAGCAGCTGTTTGTAGAGCTGCGGGCTCTGGGAGAGGTACGCCTCCTTGTCGTAGTAGACGACCGGAAACAGGTCGGCGCCGCCCTCGGCGCCGGCTGTCGAGAGGGCGGGGGTGTCGACCTCCTCAAACTCTTCGTCGTAGAAGTACTGCTTCATCGCCTCCATCGCCTTCGAGCGCAGCGAGAACACGGCCCGGGTCTCCGGGTCGCGCACGTCGAGGTGGCGGTTGTCCAGCCGCGTCGAGAGGTCGGCGTCGACGTCCTTCGACACCTCGAGGGTGGGGGCCTCCTTCGCTTCACTCACGACGGTCAGCTCCGTAGGGACGAGTTCGACGCCGCCCGGTGCCTGGTCGGTCTCGGAGACTTCGCCGCCGAGTTGGACCACCGTCTCGCGGTCCAGCTCCTCGGCCTCGGCGAACAGCTCTGGCTCGCGGTCCTCCTTGAACACGGCCTGCATCGTCCCGGTCCGGTCACGGACCATGACGAACAGGATCCCGCCGAGGTCACGGGTGTCGTGGACGTGGCCCGCGATGGTCGTCGTCTCGTCGTCGGCCGATACGTCGTCGATGTAGGTTCGTTCGAGCATGGGTGTGGTAGTGCCGGCGAAGCCGGCGGATGTCGGTTAGTGGGCGTGCTGGTCGGTCGGTTCGGACGGCCGGGCGATGGTCGGAGAACGAAGTGGTGCACCTGCTCACGCAGGCGCATTGTTCGCGGCGGCGGACGACCGGTAGCCGGCCCGCTGGCGGTGGCGCAGCGTCGCGGGACGACTGGCCGTCATGGGTAGTTGTCGGTGGTCCGTCGCCGAGCAAAACCGTTTCGGTCGCGTTCGCTCGGGACGCTGTCGACGTGTCGGGGAACCATTCGACTATTTAACGTTTGTGCACGTGTTTCGGTTCAGCAGTTCGGCGTCCATTTATACACGGTACGTGACCGAAGCGTCTCTCACACCGAACGATGGCACGAGACAAACTGTCGGCAGTAGTCGGCTCGGTTACGAACCACACCCGCATCACGCTGCTCGTGATGCTCCTCCTGTCGGGGGTGGTGGTGGCCGGAGTCACCCAACTCGACACCGAGAGCCAGGCCGGCGCCGACGCCGAGGCGTTCGAAGACGTGGAGCGTATCCAGAAAGCAGAGTACGTACAGAACCAGTTCGGCGGCGCCGACGAGGAGCCCGAACGTAGCTTCGAGATGGTGTACGTCCGCGACGACGACGGGAACGTGCTCTCGAAGGACTCCCTCCTCTCGGGGCTGCGGTACCAACGGGCAATCCACGAGAACGAGACGGTCAGCGCCGCCCTGCACGAGGACGGCGTCACGGGGCTGTCGAACCTCGTCGCCAAGCGCGCCGCAGGCAGTCAGAACGCCAGCCTCAACGAACAGATACGGGCGCTCTCGGACGCGACGCCCGCCGAAGTGGAGCGACTGGTCGAACGGACGCTCGCGAACGACCCGCGGGCGCTCCGATATCTCCCGGCCGACCACGAGCCGGGTGAGACGACTACGACCGACCGTCGGCTGCTCGTCGCGCTCGACGCCGACGTGGCCAACGACACGGTCGACAACGCGACGGCCGCACTGTACCGGAGCGCGGACGAGCGCGCCGGCGGCTTCTTCGTCCTGAACGCCGCCGCCTGGAACGACTACAGCAGCCACTTCTTCGGGGAGATGGTCGAGCTGGTGGTCCCCGCCGCACTGGCGTTCATCCTCGTCGTGCTCGGGTTCGCCTACCGCGACCTCGTCGACGTGGTCGTCGGGATGGTCGGCGTCGTCCTCTCGGTGCTGTGGATGTTCGGCCTGCTCGGCTGGCTGGGCGTCGCCGCCGGCACCACCAGCATCATCCCGGTGGTGCTCGTCGCCGGCCTGAGCATCGACTACGGCTTCCACGTGTTCAACCGCTACCGCGAACAGCGCGGCGAAGCGGAGGGCATCCGCGAGCCGATGCGCCGGGGCGTCACCCTCGTCGCCACGGCGCTGGTCCTCGTCACGGTCACCGCGGCGATCGGGTTTCTCGCGAACCTCTCGAACCCGCTGGCGCTCATCCGTAATCTCGGCGTCGCGATCACGCTGGGCGTCGCCTCCGCGCTGCTCATCTTCGTCACCGTCGTGCCCGCGCTGAAGGTCGGCATCGACGGCCTGCTCGAACGCGCCGGGATCGATCGCCACAAACAGGCACTCGGCCACGGGCGCTACCTCCGGCCGCTGCTCGCCAAATCCGTCACGCTCGCGCGCCGCGGCGCGCCGGTCGTGCTGGTCCTCGCGCTCGTCGTCGGCAGCGCCGGCGGCGTCGCGTGGATGGACTTAGACGAGGAGAGCTACCAACAGAGCGACGGCGACGTCGCGGAGTGGAAAACACAGCTCCCGGACCCCGTCGGCTGGGAGAGCCACCCGGTCCCCGAACAGAGCAAGCACGTCGAAGCGGTGTACCAGCCCGCGAGTGCGGACGCCGCAGTCCAGGAGCGCATCCTCGTCGAGGGCGCCGTCACGGACGACGACGCACTCGAAGCGCTCCGTGACGGCGTCGAGTACGTCGAGGGCACCGAACTACTGGTCGAGGAAACGGACGCCGGCGCCGTCCGCTCCCCCGTGACGGCGATGCACGCCGTCGCCGCCCGGAACGACTCGTTCGCGGCCGTCCTCGACGACGCCGACACCGACGGCAACGGCGTCCCCGACCGGAACCTCGAGCGCGTGTACGACGCCTTCTACGCCGCGGACAGCGAGGTCGCCAGCCGCGTCGTCGGCCGCGACGGCGACGAGTACGAGTCGCTGCTCGTGACGCTGTCGCTCGACGCCGACTACGCCGACGCCGACAGCGTCGTCACGCAGTTGGCCGACGGCGCCGACCGCATGGAAGGCGATGACCGGACGGCGACCGTCACCGGGAGCTTCGCCATCAACGAAGCGGTCCTCGACGAAGTCGTGGGCGGCATCCTCAGCACGATGGTGCTCGCGCTCGCGGCGATCGTCCTGACGCTCGCGGCCGTGTTCCGGTACATGCACGGCAGCGCGACGCTGGGGCTGGTCGTCTCGGTGCCCATCGCGCTGGTCCTCGGCCTCGTTATCGGCGGGATGTACCTCCTCTCGATCCCGCTGACGCTGCTGACCGCGCTGCTGATGAGCCTCGTCATCGGCCTCGGCGTCGACTACAACATCCACGTCGGCGACCGCTTCGCCGACGAACGCCGCGCCGGCGCGGGCACGTTCGAGGCACTCGACGCCGCCGTCACCGGGACCGGCGGCGCACTGCTCGGCAGCACGCTCACCTCCGCGGGCGCGTTCGCGACCATCACGCTCGTCCCGCACCCCCAACTGCGGAGCTTCGGCGCCATCGTCGTCATCGCGATGACGACGGCGTTCGCCGTGAGCGTGCTCGTCCTGCCGAGCATGCTCGCCCTCTGGGACCGCTACGTCCCCGCCAGCGTGGTGACAACGGCCGACCCGACGCCGGTGCCACAGGACTGACAACGGCGACGGGACGGGAGGGTCCCACTGCCGGGCGATCCATCCCCCGGCCCTCGCCCATCACCGCCGGCCGATGCACAAACGGTATTCGCGTCCCACCGTACCACCGACTATGAGCCTCGACGACCTCGACGAGAACGTGACCGCGAACTACACCGCGATCGGCGAGGAGACGACCGTCGACCTCGACCCCGAGACGCGGAACGAACTCGCGATGCTCTCGGCGGCGATGGGTACCGACACCGAGGAACTGCTCCGCCGCGGCGTCCACGCGCTGTTCCAACAGGCGATCCAGAGCGGCAACCTCGACTTCCACCTGCGCAGTGGCTACGACGTGACCTACGACGAGTATCTCGCCGGCGCGACCTACGAGGAGATGACCGGCGCTGACCAGTACCCCGAGCGCGACGACGAACGACGCTACCAGATGTAGGCCGCCGGTTTGCCGCGGGCCCCCACTCGACCATCACCGGAACAGCTCGCGTTCCGGTTGGAAGCGGAGAGCGTCGCTCGCGGGTGAGTTCTGGATTTTCCCGCAGGCTGGGACGACAGAAAGGGAGCCGCTACCGCTCAGTTCTCGGCCTCGATGGCCTCGATGAACAGCTCTGCGCCGAGTTCGATCTCGCGCTCGGTCACGTCCATCGGCGGCAGCACGCGGATCGTCTTCTTGCCGCAGGCGAGCAGCAGCAGGCCGCGCGCGAACGCGGCGTCGACGATGTCGTCACGCAGCGCCTTCGACTCGAAGTCGAGGCCGAGCATCAGGCCCTTCCCGCGCACGCTGGTGACGCCGTCGAGGTCGGCGTCGCGCATGAGCTCCTGGAACTGCTGGCCGCGCCGGGTCGCGTTCTCGAGCAGATCGTACTCGTCGATGGCGTCGATGGTGAACGCGCCCTTCGCGGCGGCGAGGTAGTCGCCGGCACCCCACGTCGAGGAGAGCCGACCCGTCTCTTCGGGGAAGATCTCCGTGTCCGAGATGGTCGCCCCCACGCGCATCCCCTTCGCGGAGGTGATCACGTCCGGGTCGAAGGGGTAGTGCTCGGAGGCCCACCACTCGCCGGTCCGGCCCAGGCCCGCCTGGATCTCGTCGGCGATCAGGGTGATGTCGTGCTCCTCGGTGACCTCCGCCACATCGCGAGCGAACGCCTCGCTGGGGAAGCGGTAGCCACCTTCGCCCTGGATTGGCTCCATCATCAGGAACGCGACCTCCTCGGGGTTGACGTGGCCCGTCTTGGGGTCGAGTTTGGCACTGAGCGCCGACTCCCCGCCCCGGAAGTAGCCACACTCACAGCCCGAGGGGGCGTCCTCACACGAACAGAACGGGAAGTCGTGGACGCTCGCGATCTCGGGGAAGCGTCGACGGTACACTTCCTTCGAGCGGTTGAGCGAGAGCGCGCCCAGCGTCCGCCCGTGGAAGGCGCCCTCGAAGGTGAGTGCGTACTTCCCGAGCGGGTTGTTGTCGTAGGAGATCTTCATCGCGTTCTCGACGGCCTCGGCGCCGGAGTTCGAGAGGAACACCGTGTCCATGTCAAACGACGACGAGATGTCGGTGATGCGGTCCATCAGCCCGGCGGCGCCGGGCATCCCTTCGCCGGGGGAACTCCCGTCGGAAGCGTAGAAGTCCTGGCCCGCGATCTTCACCGGGTCGGTCAGCTCGAACTCCGCGAGCGGCTCCATGATCTTCGGGTTGTTGTAGCCGAGCGGCGCTGCGGCGACGTGGCTGGTGAAGTCCATCAGCACGTTGCCGTCGACGTCGGTACAGAACGGCCCCTCGGCGGGTGCGGTGTGGTCCCACACGAACTCGTAGACGTACGTGCTGGGCGCTGAGAACTCGTGGTGGTAGTCGACCCACTCCGTCGCTCGGTCGCCGGGGAGGTCGGTGACCTCCGGCTCGACAGAATCCCGGTCCATGCCTAGGGGAATATGGCTGCTTTTGTTAAGCTGACGGTCGGTCAGAACTCCTGCCCGAACAGCATCGCCGCCGCCGCGACCAGCGCGGTCACGACCAAGAGCAGCACCGACCAGACCGTCACCAAGCGCCCGAACTGTCGCGGCCCGGACAGCGTCAGCCCCGCCTTGACTGCGACGCTCGACGCCGACGCGAGCAGGACCGCGATCACGGCGGGGCTGCCGGCGACGCCGCCGCCGATGTACAGAAGCGTCGCCGACGTGGTCGCGCCCGCCGAGGAGACCAGCCCCGAGATCGCCGCGCTAACGTACAGCCCCGCGGTGCCGAAGCGAGCCTGGGCGAACGCCGAGCCGGCGAGGATGACCGCGAACACGCCGCCGAACACGAGCGCGTTCCGCAGGGAGAACGGGCTCTCCAGCTCCACCTCGAGCGAGGTGTCCCAGTCGGCGGTCAGCGCGGCCGCGCCGACGCTCGCGAGCACCAGCGCGCCCAGCGGCGCGGCCGCCGCGACGAGCACAGGCACCCCCGAGGTCAGCGTGAAGAAGAGCACGATCGCGAGGTTGCGAGCCGCCATCGCGGCGTCGGCCAACAGAACGGCGGCGACGGCGTACTCCGTCACCGAACTGCGCTGGCGGACGTGATCCAGCATCGAGCCGACGACCGCCGTCGACGACGCCAGCCCGCCGAAGAAGCCGGTGATCGCGACCCCGCGGCTGCCGTAGGTGCGGACAAGCGCGTAGTTGGCGATCCCGATCCCCGCGACGGTGACGACCATCAGCCAGGCCACCCGCGGCGGGAAGCCGACGCCGAACAGCGACACCGACTCCGCCGGCAGCAGCGGGTAGATCACGAACGCGAGGACGGCGAACTCCGTCGCCGACCGGAGCTCCTCGCGGTCGAGCCCGCCCGCGAAGGAGTGCAGCTCCCGTTTGAGCACCAACAGCGCCGAGGAGATGACGGCGACCGTTACTCCCTCGATCACGAGCCCCGCCGCAGTCAGCGCGCCGACGCCGTAGGCGACGAACAGCGACACGCTGGTCGTCAGCGAGAGCGACGCGTCGGCTGCACCGCCCTGTAGCTCCCGAGCGGCGAGCAGGCCGCCCATCAGCAGGACCAACAGCCCGCCGACCGCCAGCAGCGCCCCGGCGGCGTCGACGCGCTGGGCCAGGAGCGTCGTCGTCGCCCCCGACAGCGTCAACAGCGAGAACGTCCGCACCCCCGCGGACTTCTCGGACCACTCGCGTTCGAGCCCGAGAAACAGCCCCAGCGCGCCCGCGATGACGAGTCGTACCACCGGCTCCGAGAGGGGGGCGCCGAACAGTGCGTCGGCCTGTAGCGGCGGCATGGGTCGCTACGTACCGCCCTCCGACTATATAGCTGTAGGGGCCGGCACGATCGACAGCGCCCCCACACGCTTATACGCTCGCCGACACCTTTCGAGGTATGGACCTCTCGGAGGTCGACAAAGGGCGACTGCTGTGGGGCGCGTTCGGCCTCGTCCTCGCGGGGGCACTGACGTTCGTCGCGTACTCCTTCGTCGGCACCCTCGTGTTCGGCCTCTTCGTCTACTACGCCACGCGACCGATCTACCGCCAGCTTCGGCGCGCACTCGACAGCCCCAGTCTCGCGGCGGGCGTGTCGCTGTTCGCGCTCGTGCTCCCGGCGCTGGTGCTAGTCGCCTACGCGATTACGATCGTCCTCCAGGAGCTCGATAAGTACGCACACAGCACCACGCTCGACATCGACCAGTTGGGCATCGATCCGGCGCTGATCGACCGTGTCGCCGACCCCGAACGGCTGCTGCAGGACGGCGTCGCCGAGATGGTGGCCGGTGCGGATCTCTCGCAGGTGCTACAGTCCGTCGAGTCGGCGTTCGGCACCGTCGCCGTGCTGGGCATCGCTGGCGTCCACCTGTTCGTGATGCTGGCGATGGCGTTCTACCTGCTCCGCGAGGATCACCGGCTCGCCCGGTGGTTCTTACGGCACTTCGACGACGACCAGGGCACCGTCCGGAGCTTCGCTACCGCGGTGGATCGGGACTTCAACTCCATTTTCTTCGGCAACATCCTCAACGCGATTCTGACCGGCACGATCGGCGTGATCGCCTACTCGGTACTGAACGTGTTCGCCCCGCCGGGCATCTCGATCCCGGCGGCCGCGCTGGTCGGGATGCTCGCCGGCATCGCGAGCCTGATCCCCGTCGTCGGGATGAAGCTCGTCTACTTCCCCGTCGCGTTGCTGCTGCTCGCACAGTCGCTACTCGCGGGGACGGCTGGCGGGCTCGCGTTCGTGATCGCCTTCGCCGTCGTCTCGTTCGTCATCGTCGACACCATCCCGGATCTGGTGCTCCGGCCGTACGTCTCCGGGCGGTCGCTCCACGTCGGCGCGCTGATGCTCGCGTACACGCTGGGGCCGCTGCTGTTCGGCTGGTACGGGATCTTCCTGATGCCGATGCTGTTGGTGTTCGTGGTCCACTTCTCGCGCATCGTCCTCCCGGAGCTCGTCGACGGGTCGCCGATCAAACCGTACGCGATCGACCCCAGCTACGGCACGGTCGAGGCCGGGGACGGCGAGCGTGTGGATGGCGAGGCCGGGGACGGCGAGCGTGTGGAGGGCGAAAGCGGGGCGACGGGGACGGACGACTCATCGGGCCCAGCGCCACAGGGACAGGATTAGTCGACGTCGACGTACTGCGCCTCCCACTCCCGCCGGGCCTCGATCTCGCGACTGCCACGCCGGGTCAGCGTGTAGTAGTTCGTCCGCCGGTCCCGCTGGCCTTTCTCCACCAGCCCCTTCTCGACCAAGGTGTCGAGGTTGGGGTAGAGCCGACCGTGGTGAATCTCTGACTCGTAGTACTCCTCCAACTCCTCTTTGATCGCGAGCCCGTGGGGGTCGTCTTTCCCGGCAATCACGTAGAGCAGGTCGCGCTGGAACCCGGTGAGATCGTGCATGTGAATGTGTCACCATTGTTGTGGAACGCTGATAAAGATTGCGCAAATTCTGCCGGTTTCGGCCGTAGACGCCCACGCCACGACGGGTTTCGCCTGTATGGGTCAGCCCTGTCTGAGCGACATATCGGCGGCGACGAACGAACGGCAGGCGGCGTGGCCGTGGCTGTGTCGGGTGAAAACGAAGGCGCCGGGCGGAACAGAAAACGTTCGCGCCCGGCGCCGAAACGGTCCCCGCTGACGCTTCGGCCCTCCAGACGAAGCGTCATCGGCACTTGCCTATCTGCCCCCTTAAACGTAGCGTTGCTCGCAGACCGACACGTCCTCAGATGTGCTCCTCCTCGAGCACCCAGCCCAGCGCTCGCTTGTAGTACGTGAACATCTCTCTGACGGACTCGTGATTCATCTCCTCGCTGTCGAGCTGTTCCTGCAGGAACTCGTACTGCTCTCTGATCTCCGATTCGTCGCGCATAGGCGTCGTTGGGCCCGCGGGCGCTTGGGCGTGACGGCGCTCTCGGAGAACATCCCCGCTCCGCTACTTCCGCTCCAGTCGCTGCAGCCCGTGCCAGATGGCGTCGACCATGCGCTCCTCACCGGCGCCGTCGGCGTCGTCCCAGCCGCGGACGAGCGCGTCCTCGATCACCGCAAGCGAGTGGTTCTCGAAGTTGTTCATCCCGCGGAACGCCTCCAGCGCCTCGGTCTGTGGGTCGCCGAAGGCGGTGACGGCCTCCGCGTCGCGCTCGTCGAGATGGCCGAGCGCCGCCAACGTCTCCGCTACGGCCGCTGCGGTCTCGCCGGTCAGCTCCCGCAGCTCGTCGGGCTCCTCGCGGGCGAGTAGCGTCACGTCGTACAGCTTGAACACGCGTTTCAGCTCCTGAATCGGCGTCTCGTGGTCGTCGACACGCACGTCGATCCAGCGGTCGTTCCCGCCGTCGTAGCCGCCCTCGGGCTTGACGACGTACATCGCCGCGGCTTGCTTGCCGCGGCTGTCGCCGCCGGCCTCGTCGCCGGCTTCCAGCGCCGCGAGCAGGCGTTCGGGCAGGCCGCCCTCGGCAGTCTCGAACGTCTCGGCCATCGCCGTCACCGTCTCCTCGTTCTCGAGAATGTTCCCCTGGACGGTGTAGTTCTCGCCCTGTACGTCGAGTGCGGTGTCGAAGCAGTCCTCGCCGGTGAAGCCGGCGACGGTGCCGTCAGCGCCCACGACGCCGACCTGACGGCGCTGGGCCTCGTCATCCGCCTCGGTCAGTCGCCCGATCGTCTCCTCGGCGGTGAGTCCGTTCCGGAGGTGGTCCAGCCCGTCGGCGCCGTAGGCGACGTTCGCGAAGCTCTGGGTGGCGATGGCGCCCGCCTCGGCGTCCGCGAAGGGGACGACCGAGCCGACGCTGACGAACTTCGACTGCACCGCGACGCCGATCGCATCTCCCTCCGTCGCGACGATGGAGAACGTCATACACCACGGCTGGGCGGGCGGCGAGAAAAGCGTTGACGCCGCGGCAGTCGGGCGGGATCGTCGACCCACGGTTGCTATTCAGTGCGTCGACGCCACCTCCGACTCGTCCACGTGCGATCGACGCGGGGCATCCCCCGCGGCGGCCGCTGCCTTCTCCGCGGTCAGGGGCTGCTGAGCGACCAGTTCGCAGTCGAACCCGGGATGTTCGGCGAAGTGGCGGACGAGCAGGTGCCGGCGGGTGCCCGAAACAGCCACCGCGTCGCCGGTGGCCGCGGCGTCGCCGACCGCTGTCGCGTCGAATCGCTCGGGGAGTCGATCGTACAGGCGTTCCAACGCCCGGAAATCTCGGAACTGCTTGGCGTTGCCGTCGGAGTTGGCGTTCGCCCGAGCGACCACGTAGCTACCGTCCGGTCGGTGTTCACCCACGGTCCGGACGAACTCCTGCCGGCCCGTCAGCGCCGCCGTCAGTTCGTCACGGAGCCGCCTCGCGTGCTCGCAGGAGAGTCGGTGCTCGCCATCGGGCAGCGTCAGAACCAGTCCATCGCCGTCGGCCGTCTCAGCACCGACCGATTTCTCGATCAGCCGCCTGCTGACGGCTTCCTCTATCCTCGAGGGATGTCGGGTAAGACATCGTGAACCGGCGTAGGGCGACCGTCCACTTATCCCTGACGGGCGGGTGCCAGCGACCCGGAGGCGCCCGATCGGCCGACCACCGCCGTTTTGCCGCCGGCGCCCCCACACCGAGCCATGAAGATCCGCGGCGAGCGCGAGTGCAAGAACTGCGGCACGCGCTGGTCCTACTACGAGACGGGCGAGACGGCCTGTCCCGACTGCGGGAGCCTCCGGAGCGTCGCGGTCGACGACGAACGGCGACGCCACACCGACAGCCCCGCCGAGATCGACCTCACGCCCCACCGGAGCGCGATCGGCGACGGCGCCGAACTCGCCGCCATCGCCGAGGATGTCGAAGCGGACTGTCGCACGTACCTCCGCAAGCGAGGCTTCATTCGCGGGGGCGAGCTGCTCCCGCTCGACGACACGTTCCTCGCGATCCAGGAGCTTCGGGCGGCGCTGGCCGACTACCGCCGGGCCGAGCGCGTCGGCGGTGACCGCAGCATCCCCGACAGAGACGCCGTGGAGGGGTACCTCCTCGACCTCTTGGGGGGCGCCGACAGCGGGGAGCGGCCCGCCCCTGGCGACGTGCCCGACGCGTTCGCGCCCGCCCGAGGGCTCGCGTACGCGACGGCCATCGAGGCCTACCGCGACGACGTGGCCACGTTCCTCGACGACGCCCCCGACGAGGATGCACGACGACTGCTCGGCCGGGTTCGGGACCAAGAGAAACGACTCAGCGCGCTCGGTGGCGATCTCCCACCCGAAACGGTCGAGTCACTCGTCCGCGCCTGCCGGGATCTGGCACGGTACCTCGACGGCGAGGAGGGAGCGCTCGCGACCGCGCGTCAGCGGCTCGACGACCTCGGCTGAGACCAGCCGAGAGTTGAAGGCCGATAGCGCGACCAGTCGGCGTATGGTCTGAGAAGCCGCCGATCGGGCACCTCGCGGGAGCGCGGCGCACGTCCGATCGGGCAGTCTGCGCCGCCTGTTCGCCATGTGGTAGCACGTTTTCACCCAGTTTTATCCCCTGACCTGCATATGGGCGGGTATGGAACACGCACTCGCTGTCGTGGGACCCGAGGAAGTAGCGAAAGATCTGATCCGAGAAGCCGGCGAACTCGCGGCGGGCGTCGACGCCCGCCTCACGCTGCTGTGTGTCGTCAGTGAGGAGGAGTACGCCGACGAGCGGGAGGCGCTGGAGGCGATCCCGGAGGCCGACGTGAACTACTCCGTCGGGCAGGCGCTCGAGGGTGCTCGGAGCTTCGCCAACGACATCGGCGTCGAAATGCTGGAGGGCGTCGACATCGAGTACGAGACCGCCGGCGCCGTCGGCGACCGGGCCGAGACCGTACTGCAGGGGGCGGAGAACCACGACTGTGACCACGTGTTCATGACGGGCGAACGCCGTTCGCCGACCGGGAAGGCGATCTTTGGTGACGTGACCCAGCGCGTGATTCTCGACTTCGAAGGACCCGTGACGGTCGTTACCGCGTAAAAACAGCCGTCACTGCGTTTCGAGCTCGACGTCCGCCTGTCGAGCCGCAGCCTGTACCGTGTTGTTGAGCAGCATCGCCCGGGTCATCGGCCCGACGCCGCCGGGGACGGGCGTGATGGCGTCGACGACCTGCGAGGCGCTCTCGTAGTCCACGTCGCCGATCAGCTGCCGATCGTCACCCTCGCCGACCGCGTTGATGCCCACGTCGATCACTGTCGACCCCGAGGAGAGCATCTCGCCGGTGACGAGTTCGGGCACGCCCGCGGCGACGACCAACACGTCAGCGCGGGACGTGTGCGCCGCGAGATCGTCAGTCTTCGAGTGACAGACCGTCACCGTCGCGTCCGCGTCGTCGCCGCGGTTGAGCAGGAGGTTCGCCAGCGGCTTGCCCACGAGCTCCGACCGCCCGACGACGACGACGTCCGAGCCGGGGAGCTCCACGCCGGCCTCGACCAGCAGCCGCTGGATCCCCAGCGGCGTGCAGGGGACGAATCGCGGGTCGCCAGTCACGAGCCGGCCGACGTTCTCGGGGTGGAACCCGTCGACGTCCTTCGCCGGGTCGACGCGACGCAGCGCCGCCGGCTCGTCGACGCTCTCGGTCAGCGGTCGCTGGATCAGGATCCCGTCGATAGCCGGATCGTCGTTGAGCTCCTCGATCGTCTCGAACAGCGCCGACTGCGGCGCGTCGGTGTCGAGTTCGACGTGCCGGCTCTCGATCCCCACGTCCGCGCAGTCGCGCTGCTTCATCCGGACGTACGTCTCGCTCGCGGGATCGTCGCTCATCAACACGGTCGCCAACCCCGGCGTTACCCCCGCGGACTGCAGGCGTTCGACCGTCTCGGCGACCGTCTCGCGTACCTGCGCGGCGACCGCCTCACCGTCGATCACGTCGGCGCGGTCAGCCCGCCGCTTGATGGCCTCGGTCACGGTTCAAGCGGCGGGCTGGGCGCACTTCAACCCTCGGGTACGTGCATAGATAGACGCCAGATTGGAATAGAGTACACAGGAACGTGTATTACCCCCCGCTCACCCGGCGGATTCGCAGTCGGACGACAGTCCGACCGCCCCGGCGATCGAAGCCGACGTCGCCGCCGACCGATTCGACGGCCCACCGGACGAGCCAGAGGCCGAGCCCGCTACCGTGCTGCAGTTGGGTGATGTCCCGGGTGCCGGTGACGGCCGCGCGTTCGGCCTCCGGAATGCCGGGACCGTCGTCGATTACGAGCAGGTCGACCCACTCGTCCGGCGCCGCGTCGAACGGCTCGGCCCGGAGTTCGACGGTCGGCGTGTCACTGCCGTGGACCACGGCGTTCTCGACCAGTTCCTCGAGCGCGAGTCGCAAATCCGACGTTGCCAACACGGCCAGATCGGCGGCGTCGGTCGCAGCGTCGATCTTCGCCTCGGAGAACCGATCGCGGGCGTCGTCGACAACAGAGTCCAGGAGCTTCGGGAGTTCGGTCCGCGAGCGCTCGGCCACCGGGTTCTCGATGATCCGGCGGATCCGCTTTGCGGTGTTGCTGAGGCCGATCAGGCGGTCGGCGGCCTGGACGAGCGACGTCGCTTCCTCCTCGATCACGGGGTCGTCGGTCCGATCGATCACGTTCTCGGCCCGGCCGATCACCACGCCGAGATCGTTCCGGAGGTTGTGCCGGAGGAGCCGGTCGAGCACCTTCACGTGGCGCTCTCGGCGCTCGATCTCCGTCACGTCGGTGTAGATGCCGAACGCTCTGACGGTGCCGTTCTCGGCGTAGGGGATCCCGCGGAACAGGAACGTTCGCGCGCCGTTTGCGGTCTCCCGGCGGACTTTCGCCCCGGTCACCTCACCCTCGCGGACCTGCTCGTTGATCTCTTCCGGCGGCGTGTTTCCGGCGACCGCCTCCCCGGGCGAGGTCAGCACCTCGTCGATCCGGCAGCCGGCGATCGCCTCGCGGTCGCAGTCGAACACCTCGCTGAAGGCGTCGTTCGCCGCGCGGATCACCGGCCCGTCGCCGACGTGTTCGGCGTCGACAACCGGGTCCGGGAGGTTCTCGAACAGCGTCCACAGCCGCTCGTGCTCTCGGCGGATGTCGACCGTCTCGTCGTCCTCACGCCGGTTCCCATCCATCACCCCGCTACCATCGGAGGCGGCGGAAGCGTCGGTGGATCGGGCCGCGGAGAGCTGCTCGTCGAGTGCGTCGACACCCCAGATGGCGGCGTCCTGTGGCAGGACGAACGCGGCACTGGCCGCCGCGGCCACCCCGTCGGCCGTCGTGGTGGCGGGACAGTACGCGATCGGCGTCTCGGCGACGGCCGCACGCAGTCGGGCGAAATCGACGCCGGCGGCGTCGCCGACGAGGATCGCGACCGACGCCGCAGTCGTCGCGGCGGCGACGCCGTCCCCCGGAATCGTCGTCCGGACCGTCCACCCGTGTCGGTCGGCGAGACGGGTGACCGCGGCCGGTGGGTCCGACGACCCGATCCAGCGGAGGCTCTGACTCATCTACTGTCTCCTGTGGGCCCCGGTAAATAAAGGCGTCCGCTCTGTATCGCTACTCGTAAAGTGGGTGTTTCTCGGTCAGTTCGTCGACCGTCTCGGAGACGGCGGCCAGCACCGCTTCGTCCTCGGGCGCGTCGACCACGTCGGCGATGCAGTCGGCGACGGTCCGGCAGTCGCTGGCAGTGAATCCCCGCGTGGTGATCGCGGGCGTCCCGACGCGGATCCCGGAGGGGTTGAACGGCGAGCGCGTCTCGCCGGGCACCGTGTTGGCGTTGAGGACGATACCGGTCTCCTCCAGCGCCTCCTCCACGTCCTTCCCGGTGGTGTCGGGGTGGGACGGCCGGAGGTCGGCAAGCACGAGGTGGGTGTCGGTGCCGCCCGAAACGAGGTTGAGCCCCCGCTCGCGGAGTCGCTCCGCCATCGCTTCGGCGTTGGTCACGACTCGAGCGGCGTACTCCTCGAACTCGGGGGTGAGCGCTTCCTTGAAGCCGACGGCCTTGCCGGCGATGTTGTGCATCAGCGGGCCGCCCTGCATCCCCGGGATGACCGCCTTGTCGACCGCCTCGGCCCACTCCTCGCCGCACATCACCATCCCGCCGCGGCCGGCGCGGATGGTCTTGTGCGTGGAGCCGGTGACGAAGTCGGCGATCCCGACCGGCGAATCGTGTTCGCCCGCGGCGACGAGCCCGGTGATGTGGGCGATGTCCGCGAGGTGGAGCGCGTCGACGGCCGACGCGGCCGCCTGGATGCGCTCCCACTCGACCTCGCGGGGGTAGGCGGAGTAGCCCGAGACGATCATGTCGGGGTCGAACTGCTCGGCCTGCTCGCGGAGCCCCTCGTAGTCGACGTAGCCCGTCTCGTCGTCGCACTCGTAATGCTGCACCTCGAAGTGCTCGCCGACGAAGTTCGCGTGGTGACCGTGGCTGAGGTGGCCGCCGTGGGTCAGATCGAGACTCAGGATCTTGTCGCCGGGCTCCAGCGCGGCGATGTACACCGCCATGTTGGCCTGCGAGCCGGAGTGGGGCTGGACGTTGACGTGTTCGGCGCCCCAGAGCTCCTTCGCGCGGTCGATCGCCAACTCCTCGACGGTGTCGGCGTGTTCACAGCCGCCGTAGTAGCGCTGGCCGGGGTAGCCCTCGGCGTACTTGTTGGTGAGCGTGCTGCCCTGGGCGTCCATCACGGCCTCGGAGACGTGGTTCTCGCTGGCGATGAGCGTGAGCGTGTCCCGCTGCCGGTCGGTTTCGGCTTCGAGCGCGTCGGCGATCTCAGGGTCGACCTCCCGGACCTGGTCGTGCTGCATGTCCCCACAGCGGACCACTTCCGGGTTAAGCCTGACTGTCGCCGTCTCACGTTGCTGGTGTGTCGGTCGGTGCGAACCGTGACGCCCCCGACAGAGATTTAGCGGCTGACGGGTACCTTCCGGCAGACCGAACATGGAGGTCGAGTGCGACGACGACGGCGTTCGCGCCGTCGACGAAGCCAAAACGAGCGTTCGCGTCGCGGCCGACGGGTGGGCACCGACAGCGACCGCGCCAGCGCTCGATCCGCCCGTCGACGCCGCCGTCACCGGCCGGACCGACCGACTCGAGTTCCCGCCGGCGTTCGCCTCCGTCACCGAGGTCGACACCGGGGAGTCGACGACGATTGGCGGCCGCGAGGGGCCGATCTCGTTTCCCGCGGGCGCCTACGAGATCCGAATCGCGGCGCCCGTCCGGGCGTACGTCCGGGTCAACGGGGAGTTCAGCCTCGCCCAGCCGGAGTTCGACCGACTGGTGCTCTCGTTCCCGGCGCCGACGGCGATCTGTCTGGGGTTCCGTAGCCGGACCGGCACTCCGCAGTCGTCGGTGACCGTGCCGCGGACGCCGGCGGGGGTGGCGACGGCGCTGTCGACGTTCCCGGCGGCGTTTCAGTCGACGACGGCCGACCGGTCGTTCAGTTCGATGCGGACGCGCCCGCCGCGACTCCGCTTCGGCGACCGCACCGAGATTCCCGACACCGTTCGGGAGCAGGTTCCCGACACCGGGATCGAACTCCGGCTCCCCCGATCCTTGTCGGCGCTGCTGCCGGCCGCCCCGCTCGCCCACTATCTCGGCGCCGAGGTGACCGTCGCCGACGGCGCCGAGCCGACCCTTCGAGCCGCGGACGAGCGGGTCGACCTCGGCACGGGACGGGCGTACGAACGGCAGGCAGCATCGCTGCTGCGCCGAACGTTCTGGCTCGACTGTCTCGTCCGAACCGCCGGCCCCTACGACGCGAACACGATCGAGACCGACCTGCTCGACGGTCTCGCGATCGACGCCGATGCACTCTACGACGCCAGCATCGCCGAGCGCCTGCTGGCCTACCGCGGGGTCGACCTCGATCCCGTCGAGGCGACGATGCCGGAGTGGCACCTCTCGCTGTACGTCGAACCGAGCGAGGAGTACGTTCGGTGTCTCCCATTCCTGCTCGAGGACGTGCCGCAGCTGTTCACCCCGCGGAGCAGCCCGCTGAGCGACGAGGATCGGCTGGATAGCTCGCTGTCGGCGTTCTACCGGGACGGCGAGACGGCCCCCGAGCCGGTCGAACTCCGGAACGCAGACCTCGGTCCAAGCCGGTACCACGGCTGGCTCGCCGATGGTGTCGCGCTGGATACGTTCAAAACGCACCCGGCGGCGTACGAGAACCGGTCGATCTACCGGGAGCGATCCGACGAGGCGATCTCGGTGGTCGCGGTGCTCAACGAGTCCGAGATGAGCGAGGAACACTCCCGTGCCGCCGACATCTACCGGCGCCGGGCCGAACGACTCAACATCGACATCGACGTGCGCGAGTCGCTGACGACCGCGGAGCTCGCCCGGACGATCGAGCGCCACCACGACTTGCTCCATTTCGTCGGGCACTGTGAGCCCTCGGGGCTGCGTTGTCCGGACGGGACGCTCGCCGTCTCCTCGGTCGACCGCTCGCGGGCGCAAACATTCTTTTTGAACGCCTGTGGCTCCTACGAGGAGGGCCGGGAGCTGGTGCGGAAAGGCAGCGTCGCCGGCGCGGTCACGTTCGAGAAAGTGCTCGACAGCCACGCCGCGAAAGTCGGGACGATGTTCGCCCGGCTGGTAGTCCACGGCTACGCGATCGAACGCGCGCTCGAACTCGCCCGGCGGCGGGTGATCATGGGCAAAGACTACGCCGTCGTCGGCGACGGCACCCACGTTCTCGCCCAGACGGAGACGGTCGTCGGCGCCCAGGCCGAACTGGCTCGCACCGACGACGGGTTCTCGCTGACCTACGGGATGCTGCCACCGGCGCGGGCCGGGGCGCAAGCGTACGTCAACCTCGACCGAGCGGACCGACCGATGCTACTGGGCAACGATCGAACGTTCGAGATGGACGGGACAACACTCGTCCCGTTCCTCCGCCGCGGCGAGTTCCCCGTCATCTACCGCGGCGACATCCACTGGTCGTCAGCGCTCGCCGACGAACTCGCCGGGAGCCAGATCGACCACTAATCCTGGTCCGGGTCGGGGCCGAAGTCGACGGACCCCTCGGCGGTCGGCTCCGCCAGCGTCCCGTCGATCGCCATCGCGCCGTCCTGCAGGGCGAGGAACACGACTGCCGCCAGCAATGTGGCGACGAGTCGCGGGTGACGCGAGACGACTCCACCGATTCGAGCACTGGCTTCCGAAACCACGGTGTGTGGTGCCATAGTACGTGGACTCCGCCTATTGTAAAAAGAGTTGCGTTAGTTGCACACAGTGCCTATCGGAATTGATTTCAGAGAACACGAACCAAGTAACTTCCGTTAGAAGGTCTGAGACGGCTATATTCCCGTTAATATTAAATACTGTGTGCCGCATATACTCTACCAGTAATGAGTTCGAATTTACTCGGTGAGGAAATCGAGGATATCCTCCGGGAGAGCTTCGAAAACGCCGGCGACGAACTCCTGTTCGTCGATCCGTCGGCGGAAGCGGTCGAGGCGCTGATCGCGCTCGGCACCGCGTTCGAGGGTGAGCTTCCGACGGTGAAGGTACTGGCAGACGACCGCATGCTCAAAGACGTGATGGACGACTTCCTCGTCGCGAGCAACGCCGCCGACTTGGTCGAGGCTGGCAGCCTCGAGCTCCGGAACCTCGACGAGGACACCGACAACGCGCTGCTGGTGACCGAGGATCGAACTGTCGCGATCGTCACCGCCGGCGACGCCGTCGCGGGGCTGGCGACCGGCGACGAAGAGTTCGTCGCACTGGCCCACGACAACTACAGCGAGCGCTTCGAGGCTGCCGAGACGTACAACCTCCGGACCCCCGCGATCTCGCGCGTTCGTGAGACGATGGCGGCCGACATCGGCGATCAGTCCCGTGAGGACTTCGACACCGTGTTGAGCTCGCTCGAGACCGCCCGCGGCGACGGCGACGGGCTCGACGAAGTGACCATCTCGCTGCTGGTCGCCGCCAAGAACGACGTCCTGCTCTACGACATCAGCAAGTGGGGCGAGGACGTGGGGATCGCCTCGAAAGCGACGTTCTCCCGGACCAAGACCCGACTCGAGGAGCTCGGCCTGATCGACACCGAGAAGGTGCCCATCGACGTTGGCCGCCCGCGCCTGCGCCTGAAGCTGGGCGACGAGCGACTCCACGGCGCCGACGCCGAGGAGCTCGCGAGCGTCGCCCAGTCGATGATCGCCAGCTAAGCCGGCATCCGTTCCTTTTTGCGACGGGCGCTCCCTGCCCCAGACATGGATATCGGACTCGTCGGGAGCGGTCCCGCCGTCGAGGCGATCGAGGCGGCGATGGCCGACCTCGACGCCCGCATCGTCGACATCGGCGACGACGACTTCGCCGCGGTCGGACTCTGTTTCGTCGTCGGCGCCACTGGCGCGGACGCCTTCGGCACCGCCGCCGACAGCGCGCTCGATCGCTGGATCGCCGTCGAGATCGGCGGGGTCGCCGGCCACACGATCGACGGGGTCGACGCCGCGGTATCAGTGTTCTCCCCGGAGGCCGGCTGTTACCGCTGTCTCGAACAGCGCGTCGCCGCCACGACCGAGTCGAGCGACGAGAGCCCCTCCGCCCCCACGAGCACCGTGCGTTACGCGGGCGCGCTGGCCGGGCGCCGGGCGACGCGGGTTCTCACCGGCGAGCAACTGGGCGGGACGGTCGTGGAGGTCGGCGACGGCGCCGACACCCACCGGCGGTTCCAGCCGGTGCCGTACTGTAGCTGCTCGCCCGGCCGCGACCGCACGCTCTCGCTGGCGTCCGCGGAGACGAGCCTCGACGACGCGGTCACCCGCGCCGAGGCGGCCGTCGACAGCCGCGTGGGGATGATCGAGCAGGTGGGCGAACAGGCGTCGTTCCCGCTGCCGTACTACCTCGCCGCGATCGCGGGGACCGAGGGGTTCTCCGACGCCGGCGCTGCCCCCTACGCCGCCGGCGCCGCCGTCGACTGGAACGAGGCGTACATGAAGGCGCTGGGGGAGGGGCTGGAGCGCTACGCCGCCGGCGTCTACCGCACCGCCGAGTTCCGCCGTGGGCCCGCGACGGCGCTCGACGACGCCGTCTTCCCGACCCGGTTCGTCACCACCGAGGAGTTCGACCCGGACCCGAGCGCCGAGCGCCCGTGGGTGCCGGGCCTGGATCTGGCAAGCGAGGAAGGCGTGTGGCTCCCCGCGGAGGTCGTCCAGTACCCCCCGCCCGAGCGGCGGATCAAGCCGCCGATCACCACCGGGCTCGGCCTCGGTAGCTCGACTGTCGAAGCCGTGGTTTCGGGGCTTTCGGAGGTGATCGAACGCGACGCGACGATGCTCGCATGGTACTCCGACTACGAACCGCTCGGCCTCTCCGTCGCCGACGACCGCTTCCGCGACCTCGAAAAACGCGCCGCTGGCGAAGGGCTCTCGGTCTCGGTCGCGCTGCTCACGCAGGATATCGACGTGCCGGTCGTCGCCGCGACGGCCCACCGTGACGACGGCGACTGGCCCCGGTTCGCCGCCGGGTCGGGCGCCGCGCTCGATCCTGTCGACGCCGCCACCGGCGCGCTCGCGGAGGCGCTGCAGAACTGGACCGAACTCCGAGACATGGGCCCCGAGCAGGCGAACCAGGAAGGCGGCGCCATCGGCGAGTACGCCGACTTCCCGGCCCGGGCCCGGGAGCTCACACACCCCGAGACGACCGTGCCGGCCGCGAGCGTGGCCGACGACGCCGCGAGCCGCTCGGGTGAGGCCGCACTCACCGCGCTGGTCGAGCGTGTCGAGGACGCGGGGCTCACGCCCTACGCTGCCCGGACGACGACCCGCGACGTGGCCGCCCTGGGGTTCGAAGGCGTCCGCGTGGTGATTCCGGAGGCCCAGCCGCTGTTCACCGGCGAGCCGTTCTTCGGCGACCGGCTGGACCGCGTGGCGGCCTCGATGGGGTTCGAGGCGAAGCCGGGGCGGGCGTACCACCCGTTCCCCTGACCCGGATTAGCCGATCAGCAGCCGGAGGTTCATCGCGGTCGTGAACGCGCCGAACAATGCGAGCACTACCGGCGGGAGGTAGTAGAGCCCGCGATCCCCTCGCCCCGACGCGTCCACGGCGAGCGCGAGAGAGAGCAGGAAAACCACGAGCTTCAGCCCGACCAACCCCGCCGGCCCGAACGCGTCGGTTACCAGCCGGATCAGCACGTTGGCCTCCACGACGGTCGGCGCCCGGTACAGCAGGGCGAGCGTCGTGAGCACGTCACCGGCGCCGTACACGAGCGCCGCGATCCCCCACAGGGTGACGAACTCTCGCCGGTCGCTGCCAACGTCCGCCGCCGAGAGCTGAAGTGGTCGATGCACAGGTTCTCGACGCCCCCAGCGCGAAAATAGGTAGCTACTCTGCCGGACGACGATCGATCGCTATAGCGTTACGTCCTTTACGTCGCTCTCGCCAGCCCGTCGGACCACTGCTCGCACCGGATCCTCGGCGCCGGCGAGGTTGTCCGAGTCGCCGTCGAGCGTGAGCAGTTTCGCCGGTCGCCCAGCCTCGATCAGGCCGTACTCCTTCCCCGCGAGTTCGGCGCCGTTGTGGGTCGCCATCCGGAGCACCTCGGTCGCGCTCACGTCGGCGAGTTTGGCGGCGAACTCCATCTCCCGGAACATCGACGGCGAGTTCAGCATCACGTTGTCGGTGCCCAGCGCGACGGTCGTCCGTTCGACCAGTTCGCGGATCGGCGCGACGCCGACGTCGGTGACGAGGTTCGATCGCGGGCAGACCACGACCGGTAGCTGCTCGTCCTCGATCCGGTCGAGATGTTCGTCTCTCGGGTGGACGACGTGGATCAGGAACGCCGGATCGAGATCCATCGCGGGGGTGAGATCGTGGGGATCGCGCTCGCCGGCGTGGATAGCGAACGGTTTGCCCGCCTCGCGGCAGGCCGCCCGGAGATCGCCGAACTCGCTGTCGCGGGCGCCGCTGGCGCCGAACCCGTCGGCGGCGTGCATCGCCTCGGCGCTCTCGCGGCCGAAGATCACGGGGTCGATGCGGCGGTCGGCCAGCGCGTCCCGGATCGCATCGACTCCCTCGACACCGCCCTCTCGGAACTCCAGGAACGCCGCGGTGCCGGATTCCTCCATGAATCGGAGGCTGCGGGCCATCGCGTCCACTTTCTCTTCGCGGCTGGCCTGCCTGAGCAGGCGGTGTTTGAGGCCGTCCGGCGGCGCGACCAGCTCGTCGAGCGAGAGCCCGCCGCCGGCCTCCTTCGCGATCGAGTCGCCGATGTGGGTGTGTGCGTTGACAAACGCCGGGAGCACGATGTCGGTCGAGTCGGTCCGGGCCGCCTCCACCGCCGCGATCTCGCCGTCCTCGACGATCACCCGCCCCTCGATGGGGTCGAACGACTCGCCCCGGAGGATCGTCCCTTCGAGCGTCGTAGCCATACCGGAGCGTGGATCCCGGGAGGCATGAACGCGACGCCACGCGGTCGCCGACCCGCGGACGGTTCCGTCGAAGGGTAACGGCCTTCCCCGCTCGGCGGCTACCGTCGAGTGGCCGATGACGACGGCACCGGGCCGAGCCGGACTCGGCATCCGGCGACGACGAGCCCTATGAGTGCCGAGGCCGAACTATTACCGACCTTTAGACGGGTGCGTTGAGCGCGCCGAAGAACACCTGCCAGGCCAGCAGGGACTTCGCGATCAGGCTGAGGACGATGTAGGTCCTCTCGCCGAAGAGGTAGTCCTGCCACTTCCAGGTCTCGCGGTACTGCAGCACCATGTTGATCGCGAACAGGTTGAAGAACACGAACAGGCTGGCGTAGATCAGTAACACGAAGTCCGGCGGCCCGCCGCCGTCGCTCCCGAGTACGGTGGCCACGATGGTGATAGCGATGACGACCCAGGGGACGAGACCCGCAAAGGAGCCGATGAGGTAGGCCGTCCAGTCGGTTGTCGTCGTGGTTTGGTTGTGCAGTTCCATCATGAGCCCCATGAGGTTCATCACAGCGACCAATGAGAACAGCGCCACGAGGGTCCCGAGGTCCCAGACGCCCGCGAGCATCGCGATGACGACGATCATCACGGACGCGCTGATCGCGTACTCGTACCAGCGGTACGGGTTCATGCCGCGTTTCAGGTACGACACGTAGGAGTCGTACAGCACCGTCGCGATGAGGAGATGTGCGAGCGCCGACAGCAGCAGGAACGCGGCGACGAGGTACGACAGTTGGATCGTCGTCCAGGGTTCGAGGACGGGTGTGAGGCGCTGGGTGCCCGCCTGAAACTCGAGACTGGTGACGGTGACGGTCCACTTGAGCGAGGTGCTCAGGTAGATCATCAGCGCACCCTGAACGAAGTGCAGGGCGGCCATCACGGCGTTGAACTGGCGGAGCCGTCGGTACTGTGTGTCGGATGTGGCCATACCCCCTATTCGAAGCGAACCGTTATGAGGATATGTTTTCTACCAGAATTTTTACGGCAGCAATATTCCGAACGGGTCCTCGGACGGCGAGGTGTGCCGAGCGCGATGGGACCGAGGCCATCCCGAGGGCACTGAGCGAGCGGACCGGGGGATCGTGACTACGACACCGCATGCGGATGTCGGCACCGTCGACGCGGGGGACGAACTCGTCCACCAGCAACTGGAGCCGCGAGCGACCGAGCCGGAAAACGCCGGAGTGGGCCAGTACGTGCCCGGCCGACGGGAGCCGTTACTGGCGACACCGGCCCACCGCGAGCGCCCCGACCCAGGCCGCCGAAAGCGGGCCACAGAGTCTGATCTCGGCCGGGTCGAGCCCGAACTGGTGTGCCAGCGGCCCCGGCGTGGCGCCGACGCCCAACACAGCGAGCGTCCGGTTTCGGGAGCGGATTTCGAGTGCGAGATCGGCCGTCGTCAGCGCGCCGTGTAGGTGCTGGCGCTCGGTCGCCGGGAAGCTCCGAAACGCCCGTACTGCGGCGACGAGCGACGGGAACTCGAGGAACAGTCGCTCGCCGGTCGAACGGAGTGTCGCCTCCGCGCCGCCGACGGTCAGCGTGAGATCGGCGGCGACGGTGAGCGGTAGTGTCCCGCGATCGGCGCCGTCAGTCACGCTCGCGGGTGCTGATGCGGAGGGTGCCGTCGACCCGCCAGCGGGCGTGGTCGGCGTCGTCGCCGACCTTGCTGGGGACGTCGACCGCCATCTCCTCGAACTCGTACGTGATCTCGGCGCCGCGGCCAGTCAGTTTGTCGTAGAGCCCGACGGCGAGCTCCGGCCACGTCGACGTTTCCATCTCCTCGTCCGCGATCGTTGACTCGGACATAGCTAAACATATCACTGCACAGTAAAAAGCAGTATTTTCCAGTTGTCGATCGATTGTCACGGGTTGTGGACACGCTGGGGACGCAGTGGGGACGAGGCGTCAGCAGCGAGGCCTATTCGGGCTCGGCGCCACCGCCTGCGGCCGACGGTTCGACCTCGCGGGCTGTCGCAGTGAATCCGACGTCGCGGAGCCGTTCGACGAGCGGGGCACCGATGCCCGAGGCGGGCGTGAGCACGCCGCCGTCCAGCGGCGAGTCGACGTCGCCGCGGACGAGACAGACTGCGGACTCGCCGAGCATCCGTGCGGCCGCGCCGTAGCCCGGATCGAGGTCGGTGCCGAACTCGGCCACGACGCTGAACGAGCCGTCTCGGGCCGTCCCACGGCCGAGGACGGACACCGTGAAGTGGCCGTTCTCGATCTGTTCGGTGCTCGGCCCCTCGCCCGGATCCGGGAACAGGAACCGCTGGACGGCGCGCCGCGCCGGACCCACGGACATCGCCGCCGTAAACAGCCCCAGACCGCCGGCGAGAAGCGTCGCACCCGCCGCGCCGCGCAGCCCGGAGCCGGTGGCGACCACCTCCGTACAGCGGAACTCTCGCCCCCAGGGGTAGCCCAGTAGGGCGTTACTGCGTCGGACCACGCGTTCGTTCACCTGCGCCATCGGCGACGGCGCGGTCCAGACCGACCGGATCGAGTCGTGCCGTGGCAAGCGGGCGCCGCCGGTATCGACGCCGTCGCGCTCGCCGGCCGGGGCCAGCGAGTAGGGGTTCCGGAGCGTCTCCCGAGCCAGCGGATCGTTCGACGCGGCCTCGAACACCGCGGCCATGCTCGCCAGGGTGCCGCCGCTCACACCACCGCTGGCGTCGTCGACGGAGACCCGGACCGTCTCACACGGCGCGTCGAACACCTCGAGCGCGTAGGACTGTGCGAGCAGGGTGCCGATGTCCGCGGGCACGGAGTCGAACCCACAGCTGTGGACGATCCGCGTCTCGGCGTCGACCGCCGCCTCGTGGTAGCGGTCGATCATCTCACGGATCCAGTTCACTTCGCCAGTCAGGTCGCAGTAGTCGGTTCCGGCTTCGACGCATGCCGCGACCAGAGGCGTGCCGTAGCGCGTGTACGGCCCGACGGTCGTACAGACGACGCGGGTGCGCCGGGCGATCGCTTGGAGGCTCGCTGGCTCCGTCGCGTCGCCGACGACCGTCGGAACGTCGTCCCACGCCTCGGTCCCGTCGGCGAGGTCGGCCGCGACCGACGCCAGCCGGTCGGGATCTCGACCGCCGAGCGCCAGCGAGAGCGTCTCCGGCGTGTACTGCTCCGTGAGGTACTCGGCCGTCAAGCGACCGGCGAACCCAGTCGCTCCCCATATGACGAGATCGTACTGTCGGGAATCGGCTGCCATTTGTCCCCGTTAGGCCCCCGAGAGGAAAACAGGTAGGTCCGGTGCGGTGAGTCGGCGACGACGCCCTCGTCACGACAGCCGGTCGCCCATCGACGCTCGCGGTTGGTGCGGGAGCGCTACGGGAGGCGATCGGCCACACCGTCGGGGAGGACGGTTCGGACGCCGGCCAGAAACGGCCCGGGATCGTCGAGCGCGAGGTAGTCGAAGCGGGGCTCGCGGGCGATCGAGGCGGCGATCTCCCAGACGGTCCCGGGGACCGACGGGCGCTCGACGTACGGCGACTCCTCGGTGAGCACGCTGACCAGATAGCCCAGTTCGCCGCGGAGCATGTGGGTGCCGACGCCGACGTCGTACTCGCAGTCGATCTCGTCGGCGCGACCGGTCGCCGCCAGCCAGTAGTAGTACGGGTAGTCCGCGCCCGCCCACACCGTCGAGGGCAGCGACTGCCACATCCGGGGGTTGATCTCCGTCAGCACGTACTCGCCCGTGTCGGCGTCCCGCATATACTCGATGCAGGCGAGCCCGTGCCAGTCGAGTTCCGCGAGCAGCGCCCGGCCCACCCGCTCCAACTCGGGGTCGGCAGTCGAGCGCCGGTAGACGCCGCCGCCGCCGGTGTAGGAGTTCCCCCGGATCTGTCGGTGCTGGAACGTCGCCAGAGGCTCGCCGTGGTCGTACAGCCCGGTGAACATGAACTCCTCGTCGTAGTGGACGAACTCCTGCACGATCGGGTCGTGGCCCATCGAGCGCCGGACGGCGTCGGGCTCCGGCGGATCGTCGTGGACGACGTGGTGGATCTCTTTCACCACGTCGATGTCGTCGGGCGTCAGGCCGTCGATGAACGCGTCCGTCAGGACGTTGTACCGGGACTTGATCAGCAGATCGTCGTCCCAGTCGTCCACGTCGGCCAGCAGCCGGGTCTCTGGAACGGGCACGCCAGCCGACTCGGCGACGGCAGCCAGCTGGAGCCGGTCCTGGACGGTCGTCACCTGGGGCATCGACGGCACCACTAGCGAGACGTGGTCGGCGAACGCGTCCTCGTAACGCGAGAGCACGTAGCAGTCCTCCGGCCGGACCGGAATCACCGTCCGCACGTCCTCGCGTGCCGCGAGTTCGAGGAGCGCGTCGCGGTACGCCACCAGCCCCTCGCGTGGGGGCGGGAGCGACACGAACTCGTCACAGTAGCGGGAGGCAGCGGCGGGCACGCCCGCCTTCTCGGAGGCGACGATCGAGCCGACTCCCTGCCGGGCAAGGGACCGGACACAGACGTAACTCGTCGCGTCGTGCCCCGTCGGAATCAGGGCACGTTGGCGGGTCCGGTGGCTGTCGGACAGCTCCATAGCGGCGGTCTTGCGGCTCCGCAGCGATTAGTATACACGCACAACCAATCGAATGGACAGCATAACCTCGATCCCACCTCCGGTCAGTGCGCCGCATCTCCCCAACGTCGACTGCGAACAGCAGCACCCACCCCACCGTGACGATTTCGACGAACGGTGGCCACCAGCGTTCGGCGTCCATCGATGGTCCGACAGGCGCTCGCGGCCGTAAACGGTGCGTCCGGGGGAAAGTCCGCGCTGCACAGCGCGCTGGCTGCGTTACTGGCTCGGCGTCGCCGTCGCGGTATCCTCAGTCGGCTCCGAGTAGGAGACCTCGGTGCCGGATGCGACCGGCTGGAGGAGGTACGAGCCCGTCTGGCCGCGCTTCACCGGCGTGAAGTCGGCGGTGAACGTCGTCCGCTGGTTCTCGCGGATCTCGAACGGCTCCTTGAACTGCAGCGGCGCCTCGCCGGGCGTCCCCACGTCGGCGTCACTGCCGTCGGTGAGCGTGGCGTCGACGCCCGACACGTCGAGTTGGAGGTACGCGTACGTGCCCGTCTCGAGTTCGCGTTCGTCGACGAGCGCGGTGTTGCCGTCCTGAAGCTGGACGAGGTCTGCCTCTTGGGGCTCGTCGTACTCGTAGTACGTGCGCTCGTCGCTCCGGTCGAGGTCCTGCTCTTCGACCTCTTCGGTCGACTCGGTACTCTCGGTCGTGTCGGTGCTCTCCTCTGTGTCAGTAGTCTCCTCGGTCTCGGTGTCGTCTCCCTCCTTCACCCAGAACTCTTGGACGGTGACGACACAGCGCTCGAAGTCCGAGATGTCTCCCGGCGCGTCCTTCACTTTCGTCGCGAGCGTCCCCGTCGACGCACTCCCCGAACAGCCGGCGAGCGCCGTCACGCCGGCGAGGCCGACTGCGCCTGCCGCTCGGAGGTAGGTTCGTCGTGATGTCGTTGTGTCGTGCATGCAGGCTGGGCGAGTGGCCAGGGAGGGGTAAACCGTCGAGATACTCGCCCGGAGTTTGGGGCGCGTTTAGCCCAGTTAACCACGGATTAAGCCGCAGAAACCGCCAGCAGCCGGGCGGGCCGGCCGAAGGCACCGATCGTCGCGGTTCGGCCCGCCTCGCACACGCAGTTCGGACGCCGCGGTCGGCGCGTCCGGACCGCGTCAGTAGCCCTCGCCCAGCAGTTCGCGGGCGACGATGTTCTTCTGGATCTCGGTGGTCCCCTCGTAAATCTGGGTGATCTTCGCGTCACGGTAGAGTCGTTCCACGTCGAAGTCGTCGACGAAGCCGGCACCGCCGTGGATCTGGACCGCCTCGTCGGCGGCGTCGGTCGCCACGTCGGAGGCGAACTCCTTGGCCATCGACGCCAGCATGGTGAGGTCGTCCTCCGCGTGGTCGACGCTCCAGGCCGACTTGTACGTGAGCTGGCGGGCGGCCTCGGTCCGGGTGTGCATCTCCGAGAGCTTGTGCCGGATCGCCTGGAACTCCGAGATCGGGCGGCCGAACTGCTCGCGCTCCTCGGCGTACGACAACGCGCGCTCGGCGGCCCCCTTGGCGATGCCGACCGCCTGCGCGGCAACCATCGTTCGGGTCTCATCGAAGAACTGCATCAGCTGGGGGAACCCCATGCCGCGCTGGCCCACGAGGTTCTCCTCGGGCACGCGTACGTCGTCGAACCGGAGCTCCGCGGTATCGCTCGCGCGGATCCCCAGCTTCCCGGTGATCTTTTCGCTTTCGAACCCGTCGCGGTCGCGCTCGATCAGAATCTGGGAGAAGCCGGTGTAGCGGTCGCCCACGTCGGGGTCGGTCTCACACATCACGACGAAGTAGTCGCCGATCGAGCCGTTGGTGATCCACATCTTCGAGCCGTTCACCACCCACTCGTCGCCGTCCTTCTCGGCCCGCGTCGACAGCGAACTCACGTCCGATCCCGCGTGGGGCTCGCTGATCGCCGCGCCCATCACCGCCTCGCCCTCGGCGATCGGCGGGAGGTACTGCTCCTTCTGCTCCTCGGTCCCGAACTCCATGATCGCCTCGGCGCCGAAGCCCGCGCTGGTGACACAGAGCCCGATCCCGGGGTCGACCGCGAATAGCTCCTCGGTCACCAGCGCCATATCCAGCGTCGAGTAGCCGACGCCGCCGTACTCCATCGGGAAGTGGGCGCCCGTCAGCCCCATCTCGGCGGCTTTCTCGACGATCTCGGCGGGGTACTTCTCCTCGCGGTCGTACTCGCCCGCGACTGGCCTGATCTCGTTCTCGGCGAACCGTCGCACTTCCTCGCGAAGCTGCTCCTGCTCCTGGGTCAGTCCGTAGTCCATGCCTTATACAACGAGAAACACGTGAAGAATTTTTCGGCGAACACGGTTGTCGGGTTCGATATCCGGGACGACAGATCTCGACCGAGGTTCGGCTGATCAGTCCGGTAAACCGGGGCAAAGCCGGCGCCAGCAGATATTTAGATGCGGCAAATTAATTGATTCACCGAAGCTATTTTGAGCGTTCAGTTCCCCTCTCTACTCGACAATGAGTAACACGAACCGATCGTCGACGACGACCCGGCTCTCGCGACGAGCGGCCCTCGCCGCCGGCGCCGGGGCGTTCTCGGTCGGTCTCGCCGGCTGTACGAGCGGTGCGGGCAGCACCGCGGCGGCGGACGGGCCGGTAGTGACGGCGTCGTTTTTCAGCTTCTACGACTTCGCGCGCGTCGTCGCCGACGGCACCCCGATTCGGGTCGAGAACCTCGTGCCGACTGGCCTCCACGGCCACGGCTGGCAGCCCAACGCGAGCATCACGCGAGAGATCATCGAGTCCGACGCGTTTCTCCACGTCGGCGAGGGGTTCCAGCCGTGGGCCGATCGCGCCATCCAGACGATGGCGGACGACGGCGTCGACACGGTACTCATCAACGCCCGCGAAGGGGTGGAGCTGCTCGACCTCGCAGCCAGCCTCGACAGCGAGGAGGAGGGCGTCGGCGAACAGCAGGGGAAAGACCCCCACTTCTGGCTGGACCCCCAGCGCGCCAAGCGAGCGATCGACAACATCACCGAGGGGCTGGTCGACCTGCTGCCGGACGCCGAAGCGACGCTCCGGGAGAACGCCGAGCGCTACAAATCCGAGACGATCGACGACATCGACGCGTCCTACCAGGCGATCTTCGACGCCGCCGACCGGGACGTGGTCCAACTGGCGGCGCACAACGCGTTCCAGTACATCGGCGCGCGCTACGACGTGGCGATGCGGCCGATCGTGACGAACCTCGCGGCCAGTGGCGAAGTCGCCCCCGAGGACATGCGGCAGGCACAGGCGGTGATCGCGGAGAACGACATCCGCTACGTCGCGAACGGCGTGTTCGAGTCCCGCCGCCCCGCGAAACAGCTGATCGAGGAGACCCAGGCGGAGGCGTACTTCCCCGTCACCCCCTACGCCGGCGTCCGCGAGGGCTGGGTCGAGCAGAACTGGGGGTACGCGGAGATCGCGTACAACATCAACATGCCCACCTTCGAGGTCGTCCTCGGCAACAAATCGCCCGCGGAGGCCGGCCCCGATGGCTGGGCCGACCAGTGGAGGAACTTCGAATGACCGACGATACGGTCGTCGATCTCTCGGGCGTCGCGTTCGGCTACACCGCGACGCCGGTGGTGCAGGATATCTCACTCCAAATCGATGCCGGCGAGTACGTCGCCATCGTGGGGCCGAACGGCTCCGGGAAGTCGACGCTGATGCAGCTGATGCTCGGCCTGCTCCAGCCCGATACGGGGACTGCCCGCCTGTTCGGCGAGCCGGCCCACGAGTTCGACGATGGCTCGCGACTGGGCTACGTCGCCCAGCACGCCAGCGCGTCGAAGGAGATGCCGATCACCGTCAGAGAGGTCGTCAAGATGGGGCGGTTCCCGCACGTCGGCTTCGGTCGACTCACGGAGTCTGACTGGGACCGAGCGGATCGAGCACTCGAGACGGTGGGGATGACCGCGTTCGCCGACCGCCGAGTGACCCAGCTCTCCGGCGGGCAGCGCCAGCGGGCGTTCATCGCCCGGGCGCTGGCGAGCGAGGCCGACCTGCTCGTCCTCGACGAGCCGACCGTCGGCGTCGACGCCGAGTCCGTCGAGGCGTTCTACGACCTGCTGAACGCGCTGAACGACCAGGGGATCACGATCCTGCTGATCGAACACGACCTGAGCGCCGTCACGAACCACGCCGAGCGGGTAGTCTGTCTGAACAAGGAGGTGTACTTCGACGGGCCGACGAGTGAGTTCGTCGACAGCGACGCACTCACCCGGGCGTTCGGCCGTGCCGCCGGCATCGTCGGGGGGCAAGAATGACCACGCCCACGCTGCAGGCGGGAGCGCTCGACGCACTGCTCTCGCCGCTGTACTGGTTCCTCGACGCCTGGTCGACGCTCCTGTCGTGGGTGGGGGAGCTGACCGGACTGGGGCTGCTCCAGTACGGCTTCATGCACCGCGCGATTCTCGTCGGCCTCTGTGTCGGCATCATCGCGCCGCTGATCGGGACGTTCCTCGTCCACCGCCAGCTGGCGCTCATCGGCGACGCGCTCGCACACACCGCGTTCGCGGGCGTCGCCGTCGGCCTGTTCCTCAACGCGGTCATCGACCTCGGGGTCAGCCCCTACCTGACGGCGGTCGTCGTCGCGATGATCGCGGCGTTGCTGATCGAGCTCATCTCGGAGACGACCGACGCGTACAACGACGTGTCGATGGCGATCGTGCTCTCGACGGGGTTCGCGCTGGGGACGACGCTCATCAGCATCAATGCGGGCGGCCTGACCGTCAGCGTCGATCAGTACCTGTTCGGCAACCTCTCGACGGTGACCAGCCAGAGCGCCGCGATCCTGCTGGTGCTGTTCGCGGTCGTCGTGGGCGTCGTCGCAGTGACCCGGAACCAACTTCTGTACGTCACCTTCGACGAGACCGCCGCCGAGGTGTCCGGGCTCTCAGTGAGTTGGTACAACCGGATCATGGTGATGCTGACTGCGCTGGTCGTCGTGGGCGCGATGCAGATCATGGGCGTGATCCTCGTCGCCGCGATGTTGGTCGTGCCCGTCGCCGGTGCGGCGCAGATCTCCCGGAGCTTCACCGAGTCGCTCCTGGTTTCGGTGGTGCTGGCGGAGCTGGCGGTGTTGCTGGGGATCGCGATCTCCTACTACGCCGGTGCGACGGCCGGCGGCGTGGTCGTGCTCGCCGCAGTCGGGATCTACGTCCTCGCTGTGGTCGCCGGAAAGCTCCAGACCGCGATTGGCGAGGAGGCGACCCCCGAGATGGGGAGCATCGACGCCGGCGGTGCCGCGGAACGGAGTCCATCGGGCGGGCAGGCGCCGAGTGACGACGCGGACTGACGACGGCCCGGGTGCTCACGACGATCCGCCCCTACCAGAAAAATCGGAACAGGATCGTGAACGTGACGTAGGCGCCGACAGTCGACAGCACCGGCACCACGTTCTGCATGATCAGCACCCGGCCGGTCGTCGACGGATCGAACAGGTCCGACGCCGCCGGGATGTCTTTTGGTTCCTCCTTGCCGATCTCGGGCACTTCCTCGCCCGGCTCCTCCGCGGCCAGTGCGCCGACGGAGACGCTGGGTGATTCCTCGCCGCGCACCCCGCCCGAGAGCGTGGCCGTCCGGGTCGCACGCCCCCAGCCGAGGCCGACGATGGAGGTGGTGGCGATGATGACGAACGAGGCCGGGATGCCGATCGCCGAGAGCCCGATCACGATGGTCGAGGAGACGATCGCGACGACGATCGCCGCCGTCAGCGGCAGGTCCGTGATGTCGTTGCCCAGCGTGTCAAGCGTCCGTCGCGCGATCGTGAACGCCCCCACGGCGACGGCGCCACAGCCGAGCAGGATCATCATCTCCATCTCGACGCCCGCGCCGACCAGCGGCGCGATGGCGTTGGCGATGTTCGACGTGCCCGAGGAGAACGCCATCAGACAGCCGATCAGGATGACGACGATCCCGCCGAACATCTCCCGTCGGGTCGTGTTGGGGCCGGGGACGGGCCGTGGAACGACGCCCGAGCGGTCGAGCTCCATCAGCGCGCCGTCGCTGCTGTCGATGGCGACCCACCGATTGATCCGCGGGTAGAGGTAGCGACCGATCATCCCCGAGACCCAGAAGCCGACGATGGGCGCGACGATCCACCAGACCGCGATCTCGCCCATGATGACCCAGTCGAGCGAGCCAGTCGCGACGCCGAGGCCGGCGATGGAGCCGACGGCCGTCATCGACGTCGACGCCGGGACGCCGAAGTAGTTGCCGACGAACAGCGCCCCCCCGATGAAAAAGAGGACGACGATGCTCGTCTCGATCGTGAACACGCTGGCGCTGGTGATGAGCTCCTCGCCCAGCTTGTCAACGACGCGGCGCCCGATCGTCCACGCGCCGACGAAGAAGAAAACCGCCATCAGCGCCGCGGCGCCGGTTTTGGAGATGGCATCGGAGCCGACCGCCGGACCGAACGCTGGCCCGGTCGTCGAGCCGCCGATATTGAACCCGACGAACAGCGCGACCACGATACCGACGAGGAGAAGAACGCCGACCATACAGAGGGATATCGCGCCCCGCTCTTAAGCCGTTGGACCGAGCCACCAGCGCGACGCCGCTCCGTGGGCGGTCAGCCCCACCGGGAGAGATGGGTATACCCGTCTGGAACCCGGGTACCAGGTATGTACGAAATCCGATCCCGCTGTCCCAGCCCGGGGTGGCGTCGATGAAACCGGCCCGCGTCGACTTCGTCGTCGACTTGGCCTACGGCGTGTCGATCTTCGTGGCTATCCTCCTGATACTCGAACTCGGGACCGCCGTCGGGGTGGCGTTCGGGCTCGGCGTCCTGGTCTCCTACCTCATCCACATCGGCTGGAAGATGGCACGGTTCGACCCCGACTGGATGACCCAGGAAGTGACCGAGAAAGTCAGCGACACCGTCACCGAGACCGTGAGCCAGGAAGTCGAGGAGACCGTCAGCAAGGAGGTCGACCAGGTGAGCGAAGAGGTCTCCGAGACCGTCACCGACACGGTGAGCGAGGAAGTGTCCGAGAAAGTCAGCGAAGAGGTTTCCGAGAAGGTGAGCGAGGAAGTGACCGAAGAGGTGTCTGAGAAGGTGAGCGAGGAGGTCGAACAGACCGTCAGCAAGGAAGTCGACGAGGTCGCCGACAAAGTCTCCGAGGAAGTGACCGAAGAGGTGTCTGAGAAGGTCAGTGAGGAGGTCGAACAGACCGTCAGCAAGGAGGTCGACGAGGTTGCCGACAAAGTCTCCGAAGAGGTGACCGAGGAAGTGTCCGAGAAAGTCACTCAGACGGTCGAAGAGGCTGCCGAGGAAACGGGTGACGAAGAAACGGGTGACGAGAAAGCTGCGGAAGACGATGAGGAAGCCGAAGACGGGGCGGCCAACGACGAGGAGTAAGCCACTCGCCAGCTTCCGTCGAGATGCAGCGTTCGAGTAGCCAGCTCGATTCCCGTTCGCGGTCCGTTTTTGCTGCTCGCCGCCGCCACAGTCGTGACGCCGGCGATCGACGGCGCCGGCATCGAACCGTGCGACTGAGACACACGACAGTTTCATAGGTATCTGTCCGATAGAGAAGGACACGATGATGCTCCCGACCCACGCGCTGTTCGGGATGCTCCTCGCGCTGCCAGTCGCCGTGCTCGCGCCCGAGTACGGGCCTGTCGCGCTGGGGGCCGGCCTTACCGGCGGGATCCTGCCGGATCTGGACCTGTACGTGGGCCACCGAAAGACGCTGCACTACCCGGTCGGCTACAGCCTGCTCGCCGGCGTCGCCGCAGTGGCCGCGGTCGTCAGCCCGATGGTGGCGACGATCGGCGTCGCACTGCTGCTCGCCGCAGCGGCGAGTCACAGCCTCGTCGACGTGTTCGGCGGCGGGCTGGAGCTCCGCCCGTGGGAGGCGACCTCCGAGCGCGCCGTCTACGACCACTATCGCGGGCGCTGGATCGCCCCCCGGCGCTGGGTGCGCTACGACGGGGCGCCCGAGGACCTGCTGCTCTCGGTCGGGCTCGCCGTCCCGCTCTGGCTCCACGTCGGCTCGCCGTTCCGGCCAGTCGTGATCGCCGCCCTCGGCGTCGGCGCCGTCTACGTCGTCTCGCGCCGGGTGCTCCCGCAGATCGCCTCCCGGCTCGTGAGCGAGGTACTTCCCGGCCGCGTGTCGCCGTCGCTGCTGGCCCGTGTGCCGGATCGGTACCTCGAGGGCGCCGATCGCGGCCCCCGGACGTGACGGTTCAGAAGTTACTTCCCGCTGGTGTGACCCCACTCTGGTAGATCGATGGGTTCCCTGATGGTTGGCGTCGCCCTCGTCGTCGCCGCCCTGTTTGCGGCCCTCTACGTCGGCTACCGGCAGGACAACACCGCGGCTGTCGTCAACACCGCTGCTGCCGTCGCACTCGTGTTCGTTTCTGCCGGGGCGCCAGTCGTGCTCGGCGACGGCCAGCCGAGCCGGGTCGCGGCGCTCACGCTCTGGGTCGCGGTTGCTGGCTTCCTCCACGCGCTCGGTATGCTGGGGCGCTACGACTCGGTCTGGTGGTGGGACCACCTCACGCACACGTTCTCGGCGGCGCTGGCCGCGGCACTGCTGTACGCGGCACTGCTGGTGGTCGGCTGGAACAACGCAGTCGTCCTGACGCTGCTCAGCATCCTTTTCCTCGGCGTGCTCTGGGAGGTCGGCGAACTGATCGCCCGCGAAGTCGCCGACTGGTACGACATCGAGCCGGTGCTGGTCCACTACGGCTGGCGGGACACGGCACTCGATCTCGTCTTCGACGTGGTCGGTGCGGCGCTGGTCGTCGCACTCGACCTGCGGCTGTTCGTCCCGGTCGTCGAGTGGCTGGCGAGTGCCGGCTGAGCCGGTCGGTGCCGGGATTCGTCGATACCGGTCACGCGGATCGTCGAACACGACGACGAAAAGGGGTCCGTTATCAGTCCGGAGTGCGAGCCTGCGAGTAACGCCTAAATTATGTCCGGAGAGTACGATCTCGTTATCGTCGGGGGCGGCATCAGTGGGGCGTCGTTGTTGTACACGACCGCGAAGTTCACCGACATCGACTCGATCGCACTGATCGAGAAGGAGCCGGAGATCGGCGCGATCAACACCCACCACACGAACAACTCCCAGACGCTGCACTTCGGCGACATCGAGACGAACTACACCCTCGAGAAGGCCGAGGAGGTCAAGGAGGGTGCCGAACTGCTCGCGGGCTATCTAGAGAACCACGACCCCGACCGCGAGATGCACGCCAAGCGCAGTAAGATGGTGCTCGGCGTCGGCGACGAGGAGGTCGAGAGCCTCGAACAGCGCTACGAGACGGAAGGGTTCGGCGACCTGTTCCCCAAGCTCCGGCCGATCGAGCGCGAGGAGATCGCCGAACTCGAACCGAAGGTCGTCGAGGGACGCGACCCCGACACCGAGATGCTCGCACTCCAGACGCCGGACGGCTACGTCGTCGACTACGGCGCGACCGCGGGGTCGTTCGTCGAGGCCGTCGAAGACGACGACGGCGTCGACGTGTACACCGGGACGGAAGTCACCGACATCACGCCCACGCTCGAGGGCCACACGATCGCGACAAATGGCGCCGGGCGTTTCGACACCGACGCCACCGTCGTCGCCGCCGGCTCGCACAGCCTCCAGATGGCCAAAGAGCTGGGGTACGGCCAGGACAAGGTGCTGCTCCCCGTCGCGGGCAGCTTCTTCCTCGCGGACGACCTGCTGAACGGGAAGGTGTACACCCTCCAGATGAAGAAGCTCCCCTTCGCCGCGGTCCACGGCGACGCCGACGTGCACGACGGCTCTGTCACCCGGTTCGGCCCGACCGCGAAGCTCGTCCCGGCGCTCGAGCGCGGCCGGATCGCCACAGTCGGCGACTTCCTCGACGTGTTCGGCCTGAACGTGGCGTCGTTCCTGAGCTACGCCAACATCCTCGCCGACCGCATTCTCCTTCCCTACGTCCTCCGGAACCTCGTCTACGACGTGCCGGCGGTCGGCCCCCAGAAGTTCCTCCCGCAGGTCCAGAAGGTCGTCCCGAGCGCCGAACTCGACGACATCGACCGCGCCAAGGGGTACGGCGGCGTCCGCCCGCAGATCGTCGACACCGACGCGAAGTCACTGGACATGGGTGAAGCGAAGATCGTCGGCGACGACGTGATCTTCAACATCACGCCCTCGCCCGGCGCCTCGACCTGCCTGAAGAACGCGATGCGGGACACCCACACCGTCGTCGACTTCCTCGACGACGCCGAGTTCGACGAAGACGCGTTCCGCGCGGACACCATCGGGGAGTTCCCGCGGGCGGAGTAGTCAGACCGTCCCGCTGTTCTCCCGCGGCCGCACGTCGTACCGCTTCAAGAACTGCTGGACTGCCTCGTCGGTGCCGACCAGCGTGAGCTCCTCGCCGCCGGTGAGTGCCTGCGCCGGGTCAACCGTCGTCGTCTCCCCGGACTCGTCCTCGACGGCAATTACCCGACAGCCGGTCCTCTCTGCGATGCCCGAGTCGGCGATGGTCGACCCGGTGAACGGCGTCGCCGGCACGCGGATCAGGCGGATCTGGCCGCCGGGGTCCAGAATCTCCTCGCCACGGAGCGCCTGTGCCACCATCCGGGCGCTCACCCGTGGCACCGACAGCACGTAGTCGGCGCCGGCGCTCAGCGCCTTCCGGGTCGCGTCGGTGTCGGTCACCCGGACGAGCACCTCGATATCGGGGTTCATCTCCTGGGCGAGCACGGCCGCAAGCAGCGCGTCCGAGTCGTCCGGCAGGCCGATCACGATCGCGTCGGCGTCGGCGACGCCGGCCGCCTGGAGGGTCTCACGCGTGCTGGCATCGCCGACCACGTCGACGCCAGCGCGCTCGGCCACGTCGATGGTGACGGTCTCGATCCCGGCCCCGGAGATCGTCTCGCCAGCCGCCCGTCCCACTTCGCCGAATCCGGCGATCACGATGCGGTCGTGGCGGCCGAACTCCCGGCTGGCCCGAGTGAACTCGCTCAGCGTCGCCAGACTCTCCATGCGGCCCGAAGCCAGCAGGACGGTGTTGTCCCGGATCACCGCGCCGGGGTCGGGCGGGAGCTGGAGTTCGCCGTCGATCCACGCGCCGATGATGTTGACGCCGGTCCGCTCGCGCACCCGTGAGTCGCGGATGCGGCTGCCGATCAGTTCGCTTCCATGGGAGACCGGGAGTTCGGCCACCTCGATATCGCCGCCGATCTCGACGGTGTCGCGGATCTCTGCGGTGAAGGACTCGACGGCTTTCTCCGCGAGTCGGTGGCCGAGCACGCCGTGGGGCGAGAGCACGGTGTCGGCGCCGGTCGAGCGCAGCACGTCCGCCATCTCGCCGTCGTCGGTCAGCGCGATCACGTCGATGTCGTCCCGAATCGACCGGACTGTCAGGATCGTGTTGACGGTCGCGTCGCCGGCGTCGGTGATCACCGCCCGAGCGGTGTCGATGCTCGCGCGCTCGAACGCGTCGGCGTCCTGTGGCGAGCCGTGGATCGAGGAGTAGCCCGCGTCGGCCAGCGCCTTCGCCTCGGCCTCGTCGGAGGAGATGAGGACGTAGTCGATGTCCAGTTCCCGGAGTTCATCCAGCAGTATCGCCGAGTCGCGGCTGTACTCGCAGATGATCACGTGGTCGGATTTGGCCGAGAGTCGGCTGTCGAGATCGACCTCGGCGCCCGTAAACAGCGGGATCACCACCAGTCGGAGCGTGAAGAAGCCGACGGCGATGCCCGAGAGCTGTACGAACACCACGTAGATGTTCATCAACGGGTGGGCCCACGGCGCGTCGGCGCCGTACCCCGTGGTCGTCATCGTCTCGACAACCGTCGTCAACGCGTTGAACAGCGTGTACCCCGGGCCTTCCCCCTCCAGGGTCCGCATCCCGTAGAAGTAGACGACTGTGAGCGTCAGGACCATCACCACCAGCCCCAGCGCGTAGTAGACGACCAGCCGGTGGCGTCGAGAGAGGTCCGAGAAGGAGTCCGGAATCGAGACCATTCAGTTCTCGACTCACGCACCCCTGCCTCATAAAGCGTTGCGCCCATCGGCGTCGTTCCCGCCCGGCACGTCGCGAGCCAGCCTCGCGGCGTTTAACTCCGGCCGGCCACAACTCCCGACGATGGCAGACGAGTACGGCGGCATCATCGGCGCCTTCCCCTACGCCTTCCGGCGGAGTGACTCGCGGCTGTTCCGGTCGTACGTCGTCGTCGCGGGGCTCGTGACGCTGCTGCTCACCGTTCTCTGCGTGCTCGCGATCGTCGTCGTGTTCGGGCAGACCGCCGGCGCCCGCGGCGGGAGTTTCACGCTCTCGCGGTCGTTCATCGCGCTGCTGGGGCTCCTGGCAGTGCTGCCGGTCGTGGGGCCGGTGCTACTCGCCGCCAGGACCCGCCGCCGCGGACGGGACGCCGACGCGGGGTTCGAACCGCCGGGGAACTACGAGCCGCTGCTGGCGGTCGCCGGCTACCTGTTTCTCTGCTCGCTGTATCTCGGCCTGGTCGCGTCGATGCCCGAGACGTTCGTCCTCGACGGCGAGACGATCTCTCGCCCCGCGCCGTCGGGCGTGTTCGCCCCAGTCGTCGCCGCGCTGTATGCGGTTCCGGCGATCGCTTCCCCCCTGATTCCGGGCGTCGCCGCAGCGGTGATCCTCGTGGTCCACCGGTGGCTGCGCTGAACACGCCCCCGACCGCGGGCGAAATCCGGAAAGGGCTCGGGCACCCAGTAGGAGTATGAGCGACGCCGAGATCGACGGCACGTTCCTCGTCACGCACGCCGACGACGACAGCGCAGTGTTGCAAGACGTTGACCGCGGCCAGGTCCACACGCTCTCCTCGAACCCCGGACTCTCGGAGGACGACGCCGTTGAGGGCGTCGTGGCCCCGGAGCCGCCGCTCGAGGTGACCGCCGAACTGATCGAGGTTGAGGAGCGCCGCCCGCTGTCGATGAGCGAGAGTCGGGAGCCGCCGACGAAACACGAGCGGGAGATCGCCGCCCAACAGTCCGTCGGCGAACTCACGAAGGAGCCACGGGCCGGGATCGGCGAACTCCACGTCATCACCGTTCCGGAGGGGGAGACGGAGGCGGCCGTCGAGGACGTGCTCGCGGACCGCGAAACGACGCTGAGCCGGGCCGCCCGACTCGGTGTGAACCGCGTCGAGATCCGCTCGGAGCCGGGCGTCGTCAGCGTCCGCTACCTGCCGTAGCCGAACGCTCGCTGTCGCTCAGCAGATCCGGTTGATCAACGCCTCGTCGGCGCCGAATCGCCGATAGTTCTCCCCGATTATCTCCGCCCACCGCTCAGCCTTCTTCGGCGTCGAGCCGGCCATGTGAGGCGTGAGCAGCACGTTCGAGAGGTTCCACAGCGGCGAGTCCGCGGGCAGCGGTTCGGTCTCGAACACGTCCAGCGCAGCGCCCCGGATCCAGCCATACTGCAGCGCCCGGGTCAGCGCCGCCTCGTCGACGACTTCGCCGCGGGCAACGTTCACGAGCACGGCGTCGCTGTCGAGCAGGCGGAGTTCGTCGGCGCCGATGAGCCCCTCAGTCTCCGCGGTCAGCGGGCAAGCGAGCACGAGGTGGTCGGCGCGCCGACAGAGTTCGGTATGCCCGTCCGGGCCGAAACACTCGTCCACCGCCTCGGGCGCCGTATCGGGGTCGCGCTTGGTCCCGAGTACCTCCATCCCGAACGCCGAGCCGAGTTCGGCGACGCGAGTCCCGATAGCGCCGACACCGACGACACCGAGGGTCTTCCCATGGAGTTCACCGCCCTCGACGCGCTCCCAGCTGGTTCGCTCTTTCCGTGCCATCGCATCGAGGAAGCCGCGCTCGAACGCCAGCATCCCGCCGAGTACCTGCTCACCGATGGGTTCCGCGTGGACCCCGGAGGCGTTAGTGAGCGCGATGCCGCGCTCCTGCAGCGCCTCCTGTGGGTAGCTGTCGACGCCGGCCGAGAGCGCCTGCACCCACTCGATGTCGGCGTCGGCGAGCAGGTCGGCGTCGAGACGCCCGGTGATCAGCGCGTCGGCCGCGGGGAGCAGATCCGCGGTCGCCTCGGGTGTCGCCGCAGTCAGCAGTTCGGCGTCCGGAATCTCCGCCCGGAGTGCGTCGAGGAGTTCGTCAGTGATCTCCGGCGGTACGGAGTGAGTCAACAACAGCGTCGGGTCGGCCATACCCAGCAGTTCCGACGGCCGGGAGAAAAGCGCTCGCCTCGGGGCAGTCGAAGTTACGCCTCGTCCTCGAACGTCAGCGCCACCGAGTTGATGCAGAACCGCTTCCCGGTCGGCTCCGGGCCACCGTCAGACCGGCTTCGCCGGTCTGACTGACTCACGCTCGCTGGCGCTCGCGTGAACGTCGTCGAACACGTGGCACTACGCCTCGTCCTCGAACTCCAGCGCGACCGAGTTGATGCAGAACCGCTTCCCGGTCGGCTCCGGGCCGTCGTCGAACACGTGGCCCAGGTGGCCCTCACAGTTGGCACAGACGACCTCGGTCCGGGTCATCCCGTGGCGGGTGTCCTGCTGTGTCTCGACGGCGTCGTTCTCGGCGGCGTAGAAGCTGGGCCAGCCACAGCCGGCGTCGAACTTGGTGCCGGAGTCGAACAGCACCTCGCCACAGCCCTTGCAGCGGTAGACGCCGTCGTCGTCGCGATCGACGTGCTCGCCGCTGAACCGGGCCTCGGTGCCCCGCTCCCGCAGGATCTCGTACTCCTCGTCGGTGAGCTCCTCGCGCCACTCCGCGTCGGACTTCTCCGTAACCGGGTCGCTCTCGCTCATAGGGACCGTTGGGGCTGGACGGGGCTAACGCTTCCGCCGGCCTCGTCGGCGCCGAACGCGAGCGCGCGGCGGGAACCTATCGACAGAGCGCCCGCACGTCGTGCAGGTCGTCGACGACGTGGTCGGGCTGGACCGACAGTTCGTGGTGGCGACGGTGCGGCCGGCGGATGAACGCCGAGTCGACGCCGGCGTTGAACGCCGCCGTCACGTCGCTCTCGCGGTCGCCGACGTACAGTGCGTCCTCGGCGTCCAGATCGGACAGCGCCTGCTCGAGGAAGTGTGGGTCGGGCTTCTTCCGACGGAGATCGGCGATCGTCGGCTGGCGCCCGTAGGCGGTGTCGAACAGCCCCGACACGCCGTAGTGATCGAGCAGGAAGTCGACCGTCTCTTGTTGGTTCGAACTCACCACTCCCATCGGGAGGTCCAGATCCGACAGCGTCGACACGTCGTCGAACAGCGGCTTCCCGCCGGCGTGGACGTGCTCGCGCTGGGCCTCGTGGGAGGCCCGATCGCGAACCCGCCAGAACTCCTCGACGGAGAGGTTGTACAACGAACAGATCTCCGACAGCGATTCCGGAGTCACACCGACGACGACCTCCTCCACGTGCTCGGGATCGGGATCGTCGACGCCTGCCTGCTCGAACGCACGCCAGGCCGCCTCCTGCAGCACGTCGTAGTCGGTGGTGTCCACCAGAACGCCGTCGTTGTCGAACACGACCGCGTCGTAGCTCATACGTATCAGAGGCGCACGCGCCTGAAAAAGGTTGTGCGCCGGGAAATCGGTCGCGCTCGGGGGTCGCAGGGTGGCGCTTGCCCACCAGCGCTCAGTCGTCACACCCCCGCGCTTGCCCACCAGCGCTCAGTCGTCACACCCCCGCGCTTGCCCACCAGCGCTCAGTCGTCGGCGGCCGCCTCCGCCGCCTCGTGAATCCGCTCGCCGCGGTGGAGCCGGGCGGCGATGGAGTACGTCTGCTCGCGCTCGCGCCGAGTCGGGTAGTGCGCCGCGAGGTAGCGCGCCACGGCGGTCGCGAGCACGCGACGCTCGGCCGGATGCTCGCGCAGGTCGAACTGCCGGAGGCCCGCTTCGAGCGCCTGGAACGTGTGGAAGCCGGTGTCTTCCTGCAGCAGCGCGTTGCCGAGTTCGGCCTTCAGGCGCTCGGGGTCGCCGCCAGCGTCAAGGAAGTTCGCGGCATGGGTCCCCGCCGCGTTCACCTCGCCCTCCATCTCGAAGCAGTGGCGGAGCTCCTGGAGCTCCGTCTCCGGATCGGCGTCGGCGTCGACCGCCGGCTCGGGCGCCGGCGGCGTGTTGAGAAACCGGTCGAGGTAGACGTTCGTCGCCGCGTCGTACACCCCGCGGTAGAGTTCGGTCGTGGGCGCGCGCTGGGCCGCGCGGTGGACCGCGTTCGCGAAGGTGAACGTATGGTGGACCGTGTTCCAGTCGCTGAACTCGTTCGCGGTGGAGAACTGGGCGACGCGCTTGCCCGCGGCGAAGGTGACCGCGCGGGCCAACTGCTCGACGGTCGCGCCGTTCCGGATCGCGTCGTCGAGCGCCGAGTAGACCGCCTCGGGCTCCTCGCTGTGGAGGCGATCGGTGAAGTCGTCCGGTTCGGACCACGTCTCGTCCGCCCCCTCGGCCACCATCTCGTCGAGGCGCTCGAACGACTCCTCGCTGCGCCCCGCGAGATCGTCGGGCTGGCGCCACGAGGAGAGCTCCTCGCTGCGCTGGGCAGTGGCGAGCCCGCGCACCAGCGACGCCAGCACGTCGGCGCTCTCGGGGTGGTCCCAGCCGACGTGGTCCAGCGCCTCGGTCGCCTTGTTCAGGTGATCGAAGCGGTGGCCGGTGTCGAGGTAGCGGTGGTCCGTCGCCGCCGCGGTCAGCAGCTCCGTGAGCTGCTCAGGCGTGTAGTCCGCCGCGACCGCCGTCCGGAGCACGCGCTCGGCGCCGTCGGCGTCACGCACCTCGACGTTCTCCCGGAACCACGACTTGAGCCGCGAGAACGGCACGTCCTGGGCCTCGAACGCCTCCTGGTCGAACTTCGGCGGCTGGTCGGCACAGTCGCTGGCGACCTGCACGAGCCCCTGGTACAGCGCGCGCTCCCGGTCGTCGTCGTCGAGATCGGGCACCCGGTTCAACAGCGCCGTCAGGATCGTCAGGCCGGAGCTCCAGCCGCCCTCGCGGTACTTGGTGCCAAAGACGACCGCGGTCTCGAAGGGGTCCTCGGGGTCCACGCCGGCCCGGAGGAGGCCGATGGCGGACTTGGCCAGCACCAGCCGGAGGTTCTGTTCGAGCCCGTCCTCCAGTCGCTCGGCCCAGTGAACTGCCGGCGGCTCGTCGCGTTGGGGGTCCGGATCGACGTACACCGAGCCGTCGACGACCCTGACGGGGTAGCTCTCCACGTCGTCGGCCCACGGGTCGAACGTGTCGCCACAGGTGAGTTCGAAGCGCGCGTGGTGCCACTCACAGGTCAGCACGCCCTCGTCGACGCTGCCCTCCGAGAGGGGAAACCCCATGTGGGGACAGCGGTTGTTGACCGCGCGGAACTCGCCCTCGTGGTGGAACACGACGATGGGGATGCCGTCGGCGCTGGCGACGGTGCGGCCCTCCTCCCGGAGGGTGGCGGCGTCGGCGATCGCGACGTACTCGTCGGAGATCGTGTCAACATTTGACATACACATACGTTGTGCCGAGAGCGACTAAAGCGTATGCTGAAGAATGGTTTACCGAGTCGGCGCGGCACACGACGGCGTCGGAGTGGCGGAGCGACGATACAACGGCGTCCGAGTAGCATGCGACGGCGTGGCGTCGACGGTCAGGGCGCGAAAACAGGGTTGGAGGCAGACTCAGTCCGATGCGACCGCGGGCCTTCGACAGTCGGCCATGTCGAGCACGTCGTCGAAGAAGTCGAGCGAGTCGTGGGGGCCGGGGTTAGCCTCGGGGTGGTACTGGCGCGTGAGCACGTCGATGTCGACGCCCTCCAGCCCCTCTGCGGTGCCGTCGTTGACGTTGACCTGCGTGACCGCGAGCTCGCCCGGGTCGGCGACGCTGTAGCCGTGGTTCTGGGTCGTCATGATCACGCGATCGGTCTCGAGGTCGCGAACCGGCTGGTTCAGGCCGCGGTGGCCGAACTCCATCTTCTCGGTCTCACCGCCCAGCGACCGGGCGACGACCTGCTGGCCGAGGCAGATGCCCGCGATGGGCGTCTCGCCCGCGAACGCGTCGACGACCTCGCCGGCGGCCTCGAAGTTCGCCGGGTCGCCCGGCCCGTTGGAGACGAACACCACGTCCGGTTCGCGCTCGGCGACGGCTGCGGGCGTCGAGTCGTACGGCATGACGTGCACCTCGGCGCCGCGGGCGGTCAGCGAGTCGACGATGGACTGCTTCGCGCCGCAGTCGAGCAGGGCGACGCGGGGGCCAGTCCCCTCGTACACCTGTGGTTCGTCGACGCTGACCTGTGCGCCGATGTCGACGTGATCGCTCATCCCGACGCACTGCTCCAGCTGCTCGCGGGCCTGTTCGGGCGTCGCGTCCGGGCCGGCGGCGACGCCACAGCGCATCGCCCCCTGCTCACGGATCGCGGTCACGAGCTCTCGGGTGTCGACGGCGTCGACGGCCGGCACGCCCTCACTCGCCAGCCAGTCGGCCACGTCGTCGGTGAACTCTCGGGCGACCGCCACTTGGGGGGTGACGCCGTCGGACTCGAAGCGTTCCTGGCGGACCCCGTAGTTCCCGATGAGGGGGTACGAGAACGTCAGTACTTGCTCGGTGTAAGAGGGGTCGGTCAGACTCTCCTCGTACCCGGTGTAGGCGGTGGTGAACACCAGCTCGCCCCGGCTCGTGCCGGGAGCACGCGAGCGTCCCTCCACGACACGACCGTCGGCCAGCGCGATGTACGCGCTCATTACGAGAAACGTACTCATCTATCGTAATAACTGTGTCGTTCGAAGGATTCTTACGAAATTCGTAACCGGTATCCCGAGGGAGCGACACGGGCCTGTATGGACGAACTCGATCGGGAGATCCTGAACATCCTCCGGCGGGACGCACGGACCCCCTACACCGAGATCGCCGAACAGGTCGGGACGAGCGAGGGGACGGTGCGCAACCGCGTCGAGGGGATGGTCGAGGACGGCGTCATCGAGCGGTTCACCGTCACCACCCGAACCGGGAACGTGAAGGCGATGATCGAGATCTCGGTCGCGATGGACGTGAACACCGACGAAGTGGGCAAACGCCTCGCGGACTGGGAGGAGGTCGACTTCGTCTGGCAGGTCTCCGGTGAGGACGACATCGTGCTCGTCGTCGACTGTGTCGACACGCGCGCGGTGAACGAACTCATCAGTCGCGCCCGCGAGCAGGAAGAAGTCGAGGAGAGCACTACCCGGCTGATCCTCGACGAACGGCTGGGCACCTAACTCCGGCGCCGGTTCGTGCCACGGCGCCAGAGCTTTTCGGGGCGAGCCCCCGAGCGGAGAGTGCAATGACCAACGCGCTGTTCATCGTCAGTGAGGAAGGCTACTGGGCCGAGGAGTGTATCGAGCCGCTCACCACGCTCGGCGACGCCGGCGTCGACGTGACGGTCGCGACGCCGACGGGGAGCTCGCCGGTTGTCGACGAGCACTCGCTCGACCCGGAGGACCTCGGCGAAGACGAGGCCGAGCGTCTCCGAGAGATCCACGAGACCGACGAGCGACTGGCCGACCCGGCCGCGCTCTGGACGGCCGTCGAAGGCGAGACGGGCAAAGCGCTAGTCGTCTGCCACGCGGCGGGGCTCCTGGCGTTCACCCGCGACAGCGACGGCGAGATCCTGGCCGCAGGCCGCGACGTGACGGGCTTCCCGAACGCGTGGGAGAGGGGGATCGTCGACGAGCAGGACATCTTCGAGGGACGGAAACTCCCCTACTGGGTCGAGGACGAGGTGACGGCCGTCGGCGCCAACTGGGAGGCCGAACTCGACGCCGACACCTCCGTCACCGTCGACGGCGACCTCGTCACCGCCCGGGGGCCGGGCTCCTCCGCCGCGGCGGCGACGACGCTGCTCGACGAACTGGGGATCGAGGCCTAACTTCGGTGCCGGCCGGATAGCCCGCTCAGCATCGAAGCGACCTTACCCCCGGTGGCCGATGGATTCCGTATGAGCACTGAGGACGCCGACACGGGCGGCGGCACCGAGCCCCACCCCAACGCAGCGCAGGACGTCGTCGCCGTCGACGGTGACGACGAACAGACCGGACTCGTCAACCGCCTCGACGCCCACACCGGCGAGGGACAGCGCCACCGGGCCTTCACCGCACTCGTGTTCGACGAGGACGGCCGGATCCTGCTCGCCCAGCGCGCGTCGAACAAGCGCCTGTGGGACACCTCCTGGGACGGCACCGTCGCCTCCCACCCCGTCGAGGGACAGAGCCAGACCGACGCCACCGAGCAGCGACTGGAGGAAGAACTGGGCATCACGCCCGACCAGTACGACGACCTGCGCGTGACGGACCGCTTCGAGTACAAGCAGCGCTACGAGCGCGAGGGGCTGGAGTGGGAGGTCTGTGCCGTGCTCAAGGTCACGCTGACCGACACGGATCTCGACCCCGACACCGAGGAGATCGAGGGGCTGCTCTGGGCGGACTACGATCTGCTGTACGAGAACCCCGAGTGGTACCGCCAACTGCGGCTCTGTCCGTGGTTCGAGATCGCGATGCGCCGGGATCAGGAAGGCAACACGGCGGGGGACGGGAGCGTCGGCTTCGAGCGCTAAGTGAGCCGCGGCGAGCGCCCGGCGCCGACGACGGTCGGCGCTACAGTGCCTGATGCCGCGGCTCTCTACTAAGTAATCGACGGCGAGCGCCCGGCGCCCCTTGCCGCCGCGGTCCGAGAACCGACAGCCTCACCCCTTCATCGCCCACACACCGACGACTCCGAGCAACAGCGCCGGAATGAAGGGCAGCGCCAGCATCGCCACCAAGAACGGGACGTGGTCCGCGAGCAGCGTCGGGTAGACGTAGATGATCCCCGGGATCACCAGCGTCGCTAGCGTGATGGCGCCGACGAGGATCCAGCCGATCGGGCCGTCCGCCTCTCTTTCCGCGTCGTCGGCCGCGTCGGCGCCGTCGACGCCTCCGGGCGTGTGCACGTACCCGCCGTCGTCGCCGCTCTCAGAGCTCACTATCGGGCTTTAGCACCACTTTCCCAAAGCCCTCTCGATCCTCGAGCATCGCGTGGCCCCGGGCGGCCTCGGACATCGGCACCACCTGGCGGATCCGCGGCTCGAACGTCCCGTCCCAGACGAGCGAGAGCACGTCGTCAACCTCGCCCGGCGTGGCCATCGTCGACCCCAGCACGGAGAGCTGGTTCCAGAAAATCCGGTTCACGTTGGTGTGGGGCTGGCCGCCGGCGGTCGCCCCGCAGGTGACCAGCTTCCCGCCTTTCGCCAGCGACGCCAGCGAGTCCGACCACGACTCGCCGGCGACGTGGTCGACCACCACGTCGACGCCGCGCTTGCCAGTCCGCTCCCGGATCTCGTCGGCGTAGTTCGTCTCGGTATAGTCGATCACGTGGTCGGCGCCGCAGTCCGCCGCGTAGCCGAGTTTCTCCTCGCTTGAGGCAGTCGCGTACACCTCCCCGCCGACGTGGTCGGCGATCTGGACCGCGGCGTGACCGACGCCGCCGGAGGCGCCGAGTACGAGCACCGAGTCGGTCGGCGAGAGGTCCGCGCGCGTGACGAGCATCCGCCACGCGGTCTGGAACACCAGCGCCGACGAGCCGGCGACTTCCCACGCGACATCCTCGGGCACAGGGACGAGGTTGTCCGCGGGCACGGTGGCGTACTCGGCGTGGACGCCGGGGCGATGCTCGCCGATGATCTGATAGCGCACGCACATCGACGGCTCGCCGTCGCGGCAGAACTCACAGTGGCCGCAGGCGACGCCCGCCGAGACGGCCACGCGGTCGTTACGCTCGAAGCGGTCGACCTGTTCACCCACGTCGACGACGACGCCCGCCGCGTCGCTGCCGGGCGTGTGGGGCATCTCGAGGTCGACGCCGGGCATCCCCCGCCGCGTCCACACGTCGAGGTGGTTCAGCGCCGCCGCCTTCACGTCGATCGTGACCTCGTCCGGGCCGGGGTCCGGATCGGCCACCTCGTCGTACGCGATCACGTCGTGGCCGCCGTGGCCGTGGAACTTGACTGCCTTCATGGCCCGCAGTTGGTGGGGGGCCGACAAAACGGTGGTTGGTCGCCCGGGTGGTCGAATCGGAATCGACGGCACCTCAGCGGAACAGCACGGTCGGCCCGCGCTCGACCGACTCGATCGACTGTTCCTCGTCGATCGCGGGCAGCCGAACCGTGGCGGCCGTGCCGTCGGCGTCGTCCCGGGGCGAGATCGTGAACGAACCACCGTACTGCGTGACGATCCAGTTGACGAGCCAGAGCCCCAGCCCGGAGCCGTGTTCGAGCGCCGTCTCGCCGCCCGTCGTGACCACGCGCTGCTCCATCTCCTCGATGCCGGGGCCGTCGTCCGTGATACCGATCTCGATCCAGCCGTCGTCGTCGCGGACCGTCACGTCGACGTGGGGCGTCGATCCGGGGTTGTGCTTGACGGCGTTCGTCAGCAGCTCCCCGATCGCCACGTCGAGCTCAGCGCCAGCACAGACCCACCGGTCGGTCTCGATGCGGGCGTCGAACGCCGCATCGGGGTACTCCTTGCGGTGGGTAGCCATCACGTCCGTCACCATCTCTCCCGGGGCGAGCCGTTCGGGATCGCGGGGGTGCCGGACGTACTGCTCGAGTTCACGGGCGTGTTCGCTGAGGTCACTCAGTTCTCGGGAGATGCGTTCGATCCGGGCGCCGGCGTCGCGAGCGCCGTCGGCGTCGCCGTCGCGGATCGCGGTCGCCCAGCCCCGGATCGCGTTCATGTCGTTGCGCAGGTTGTGCCGGAGCACGCGGTTGAGCAGCTCGATCAGCTTCTCGGTGCGCCGACGCTCGGTAACGTCACTCTGGAAGCCGAGATAGTGGGTCAAATCGCCCGCCTCGTCGAACACGGGGTTGATCTGGACGCGGTTCCAGAACGGGGTGCCGTCGCGGCGGTAGTTGACGAGTTCGACGGTCGCCGCCTCCTCGGCGTCGATGGCCGCCCGGAACTGTTCGACCGCCGCCGGGTCCGTCGCCGGCCCCTGCAGCATCCGACAGTTCCGCCCGAGCACCGCCTCGGCGTCGTAGCCAGTGACCCGTTCGAACCCCTTGTTGACGTAGACGAGCGGCTGCGATGGCTGCGCCATGTCGGCGATAGAGATGCCGACCACCGCCTCGTCCATCGCCCGGTCTTTGATGCGGAGCTCCCGTTCCCGCTCTTTCCGGGCCGTGATGTCCCGGCCGACGCCTTGGATACCGACGACCTCGCCGTCCTCGGTAATCGGCGTGGCGTTGACCTCCAACACCACCACGTCCCCGTCGTGGTCGACGAAGTCTAACTCCAGTCGCCGCCGATCCCCGCCGTCGAGCAGGTCGGCGTACGCCGAGAGCGCCACCGACGCGGCCGGCTCCGTGACGAACTCGTAGAAGGGCTCCCCCGTCAGGTCTTCGGGTTCGTACCCGAGGGTGGGTTCGACGGCCGACGAGACGTAGGTGAACTCGGCGTCGTGGTCGACTCTGAACAGGATGTCGAAGCTGTTCTCGGCGATGCCCTCGAACCGCTGTTTCTCCCGTCGGAGATGGTCGTTCCGGGCTTCGATCTCCTGATCGTGTCGGCGGCGCTGGATCGCAGTGCTCACCAGCGTCGCCAACAGTTCGAGAAACAGTTCCTCGGCCTCCGGAAACGGCTGGGCCCGCTCGGCCTCGTCCGCGAAGCAGATCGTCCCGTAGAGATCTTCGTCGACGACGACTTTCGCGCCGATGTACGTGCCGAGATCGAACACCTCGATCGCGCGCTCGGCGATCGAGGAGTCGTTCGCGTCCTGCACGGCCAGCACGCCCTCTACGTCGACGGTCCGCCGGCAGTACGCGTCCTCGAGCGGGCAGGTCTCCCCCGGCTGGATGAGTTCGTGATCGCCGACGGCTTGCACGATCTCCTGTTTGCCGTCGTCGATCCGAGTCAGAAACCCCAGCGGCAGACCGAAGTACTCCGTCCCGATCTGCAGTGCGCGGTCGACCTTCGTTTCGACGTCCGTGTCGAGATCGGCGAAGACCTCGTAGAGCCGCTCGCGCGGGGAGGTCGAATCCATAGACTGAGTTAGCGTGCGCGCAATTAAGTTGACGGGTTGTGCAGCATCCGCGGCGACAGCTGAGCGTCGAGAGTGCGCCGGCGGAGGCAGGGTCGCGCGGATGCTGGCACACGGTGTCGGCCGTCGACTGCCGGGAGCGACCGGAGTTTTGTAGCCCGCGGCCCGACAGGGACTCATGAGCGACGAGCACTCTCACGACGACCACCACCAGCCCGGTACGCACGAGCACCACAGCCACGACCAAGCACATCTCGGAGTCGCGGTGCTCACCGTCTCCTCCTCCCGGACGCTCGACGACGACGCCGGCGGCGACCGGATCGTCGACGCGATGGAGACCGCGGGCCACGAGGTCACCACCCGCGATCTCGTCCCGGACGACTACGACAAAGTGCAGACCACCGTCCAGCGGTTCGTCGACCGCGACGACGTGGACATCGTGATCACCACCGGCGGCACCGGCGTCACACCCGACGACGTGACCGTCGAGGCCGTCGACCCGCTGCTGGCGAAGGAGCTCCCCGGCTTCGGCGAGCTGTTCCGCCGGCGCTCCTACGAGGAGATCGGCACAATGGTCGTCGCCACGCGGGCGACCGCCGGCGTCGCCGACGGCGTCCCCATCTTCGCCATCCCGGGCAGCGAGAACGCCGCGGCGCTGGGTGCCGAACTGATCGTCTCGAGTGCGAGCCACCTCGCGGGGTTGGCGGGACGGGACGACGAACACGATCACGAGGACGACGGTGGGCACGACCACGAGAGCGACGGTGCGCACGGCCAGCGCGGTGAGCACACCCACGACCACGGCAACGACGCGGGCAACCACCACGACCACTGACCTGCTCGGGACGGACCGACAGAATCACGTTCCGTCTAAGAGAATCCCCTCTAAGAATGTTCGACAAGGTGCTCGTCGCGAACCGCGGCGAAATCGCGGTGCGAGTCATGCGCGCCTGCGAGGAACTGGGCGTCGACACTGTCGCCGTCTACTCCGAGGCGGACAAACACGGCGGTCACGTGCGCTACGCCGACGAAGCGTACAACGTCGGCCCCGCCCGCGCGGCCGACTCCTACCTCGACCACGAGGCCGTCATCGAAGCCGCCGAGAAAGCCGGCGCCGACGCGATCCACCCCGGCTACGGCTTCCTCGCGGAGAACGCCGAGTTCGCGGGCAAGGTCGAAGCCCACGACGAGATCACGTGGGTCGGCCCGGCCGCGGACGCGATGGAGCAGCTCGGCGAGAAAACCAAGGCCCGGAAGACGATGCGCGAGGCGGACGTGCCGATCGTCCCCGGGACGACCGACCCCGCCGAGAGCGCCGAGGAAGTGAAAGCGTTCGGCGAGGAGTACGGCTATCCCATCGCGATCAAGGCCGAGGGCGGCGGCGGCGGCCGCGGAATGAAGATCGTCGAAGGGCCGGAAGAGGCCGAAGACCAACTCGAGAGCGCGAAACGCGAGGGTGAGGCGTACTTCGACAACGCCAACGTCTACCTCGAGCGCTACCTCGAGAACCCCCGCCACATCGAGGTGCAGATCCTCGCCGACGAGCACGGCAACGTCCGCCACCTCGGCGAGCGTGACTGCTCGCTCCAGCGGCGTCACCAGAAGGTGATCGAGGAAGGCCCGAGCCCCGCACTGACCGACGAACTCCGCGAGGAGATCGGCGCGGCCGCCCGCCGCGGCGCCGACGCCGCCGGCTACTACAACGCCGGCACCTTCGAGTTCCTCGTCGAGGAGGAGAACCGCGACGCCGAGAGCGGCGAACTGCTCGGCCCCGATGCGAACTTCTACTTCCTCGAGGTCAACACCCGGATCCAGGTCGAACACACCGTCACGGAAGAGCTCACGGGCATCGACATCGTGAAGTGGCAGCTCCGGGTCGCCGCCGGCGAGGAGCTGACGTTCGAGCAGGAGGACGTAGATCTCTCGGGCCACGCGATGGAGTTCCGGATCAACGCCGAGCACGCCGACGAGGAGTTCCAGCCCGCAAGCGGCGGGACGCTCACCACCTACGACCCGCCGGGCGGCATCGGCGTCCGCCTCGACGACGCGCTCTCGGAGGGCGACGAGTTGGTGACCGACTACGACTCGATGATCGCGAAGCTGATCGTCCACGCGAGCGACCGCGAGGAGTGCATCGCCCGCTCACAGCGAGCGTTCGCGGAGTACGACATCGAGGGCGTTGTCACCATCTCCCCGTTCCACCGCCTGATGCTCGAGGACGACGCGTTCGTCACCGGGACGCACACGACGAAGTATCTCGACGAGGAGCTCGACCACACCCACATCACGGAGGCCGTCGAGACCTGGGGCACCGAGGAGACGAGCGGCGACGCCGAGGACGGCGAGACCACCGAGCGGCAGTTCACCGTCGAGGTCAACGGCAAGCGCTTCGAGGTGAACCTCGAGGAAGAGGGCGCGCCCGCGATCCCGACGCCACAGACGAGCAGCGGCGGCCAGGATCGACCCCCACAAGCCGGCAGCAGCGACGGCAGCAGCGACGACAGCGGGTCCGGCGACGCCCCCGAGGTGCCGGAGGGCGGCGAGTCCGTCGCCGTCGACATGCAGGGGACCGTCCTGTCGGTCGAGGTCGAAGAGGGCGACGAGGTCGCGCCGGGTGACACCGTCGCGGTGCTGGAAGCGATGAAGATGGAGAACGACATCGACGCCGAGCGCGGCGGCACCGTCTCACAGGTGCTCGTCTCGGAGGGCGAGAGCGTCGATATGGGCGACGTGCTGGTCGTGCTGGAGTAAGCCGACTACTCCTTCGGCGCCAGTTCGACCTGCGTCAGGTCCCGGTCCAGTTCACACGTCTCGTGGGGCGGGTCGCCGACGACCTCTTCGATCTGGTACTCTTCGTCGAAATCGGCACCCAGTGGCTCACAGAGCGGGTGCGAGGGGCAGTCCGAGTGCGGACACGTTCCCGCCAGCTTGGCCTTGCTGCCGGAGTAGGCCGACTTCGAGGGGACGTTCGCGGGGACACTAGTCGGTTCGACTTCGACGGCCCGCACGCCGCCGTCGTGGACTGCACAGTCGAGCACCTGGGTGTTCTCCCGCACGTCGGTCACCTCGTAGCGAGTGCCCGTTTCGAGGTTGAGACACTGACTGCGGTAGGGGCAGTCCTCGCAGGCCGAGGACTCGCCCTGGTAGACGAACTCCGCTCCCGTATCGGCGAGCCGGGCGCCGACGAGCGTGACGGTAGTCATACGCAAACCTAGCCTCGCGGCGGGGTTAAGGCTCCCGCCCCGCCAGCCCGCGAGGCCGGCTCAGGCCCCGCCAGTCCGCTCGTCCAGTTCCGCGAGATACCGCTCCCGGGGCTCCTGATACGCGCCGCGGTAGTCGATCTCGCCGGCCGCGAACCGTTCGGCCACGTCGACGGCGGCGTCGACGGCGGCGTCGCGGCTGTCGCGCGTCTCGTTCGTCAGTTCGATCTCGGGTTCGGCGAACAGGGTGGCGTGCCACTCCTCGGTCGCGTACTGGCCGGCGCCGGGGCGGTTGGCCCGCGAGCCGTTCGTGACGTAGATCGTCGGGAGACACGCCGCGGGGAACTCGTCGGCGTCGAACACGTCCGGCCGGTACGCGAGGATGATCCGCCCGTCTCGCTGTTCGGTCCAGACGGTCCACGGCTCCGGGAGGTCCTCCAGGCCCATGCCCGACTGTCGGTGGTGAGGGTGGATATGCCTCTCGCTCCGGAGTGGTTCGGCAGCGCCCGCGGCCCGCTACCCGAACTGCAAAGCGGCGACCGCCCCGATAGCCGGCATGGAGACAGCGATCTGGTGGGTGCGCGAGGACGCCCGCCTGCACGACAACGCCGCCCTCGTCGCCGCGGCCGACGCCGACGCCCTCCTCCCGGTGGTCGTCGCCGACCCTCGCCAGTACGGGAGCCAGCCCTACGGTGGTCCAGAGTCGTTCATCTTCGAGAAGACCGGCGCCTACCGCGCGCAGTTCCAGCTGGAGACGGTCGCGGATCTTCGGCAGTCGCTCGACGATCAGGGCTCCGAGCTACTCGTCCGGGAGGGCCGTCCGGACGACGTGTTGCCCGAGATCGCCAGGGCGGTCGACGCCGACACGGTCCACTTCCAGGCGCTCCCGGCGCCGGAGGAACGGGACGCCGCGGCCGCGGTCGTGAGCGCGCTCGCCGACGCGGGCGTGCAGACGGCGAGTCACTGGACGAACACACTCCACCACGTCGCCGACCTGCCCGACGGCGTCGACGGCATCGACGACACGTTCACGCCGTTCCGCCAGTCGGTCGAACAGGAGAGCTGCGTTCGGGAGCCACTCCCCGAACCGGAACTCCCGCCCACGCCGGCACTCGACCGGCTCGACGGCGATCACGGCTCGATCCCGACGCTCGCGGAACTCGGGCTCGAACCGCCCGAGTACGACGACCGCGGCGTGCTCGCGTTCGAGGGCGGCGAGACTGCAGCGCTCGACCGTGTTCAGGAGTACATCTGGGAGGGCGACCACCTCCGGGCGTACAAACAGACCAGAAACGGCCTGCTCGGGCCGAACTACTCCTCGAAGTTCTCGCCGTGGCTCGCAGCCGGGTCGCTCTCCCCGCGGTACGTGAAGCGGGAGGTGGACCGGTACGAGGCCGAGCGCGCCTCGAACGACTCGACGTACTGGCTCGTGTTCGAGCTCCGCTGGCGGGACTTCATGGCGTTCCAGACCGCCAAACACGGCGGGACGTTTTTCACCCGGAGCGGAATCAGAGAGCGCGAGGATATCGACTGGGCCGACCCCGGAAGCGATCCGACGGCCCGCGAGCAGTTCGCGCGCTGGACGGCCGGCGAGACCGGGATCCCCTTCGTCGACGCCACCATGCGCGAACTGAACGAGACGGGCTACATGAGCAACCGTGGCCGGCAGAACGCCGCCTCCTTCCTCGCGAACAGCCTCCGGATCGACTGGCGCCGCGGCGCGGCGTACTTCGAGACGAAGCTGGTCGACTACGACGCCGGCTCGAACTACGGGAACTGGGCGTACGTCGCCGGCGTCGGCAACGACAGCCGGAACAGCTACTTCGACATCGTCAAACAGGCCCGAAACTACGACGGCGACGGGGAGTACGTCCGCCACTGGCTCCCCGAACTCCAGGGGCTGCCGCCCGGCTACGTCCACGAGCCGTGGGAGATGGACCGCGAGGAGCAGCGCGCCTACGGCGTAGTGCTCGGCGAGGACTACCCCGAGCCGATGGTCGATCTCGCGGCGAGCTACGAGGCGTTCCGCTAGCGCGCGTCGGCGTCGAGCGGGCGCGCCCGCTCGCGGACCGACTCGTACTGGTCGCGGTAGGTCGCTACCACGTCGGGGTCGTCGTTGCTCAGAACGCCGACGACGGCGCCGCCGTCGTGGACGGTGATACCGGCGTGTTCCAGCCCCGGGCCGTCGAGGAGCCAGAGCGCGTACGGGAGCGCCTCGTCGGTCGTGAACACGTCGACGGCGTCGGCCTCGAAGAACTCGGCGACCCCTGGTCGCGCAGCCGCGATCGTCTGGATCGAGTCGAGCGTATCCGCCTTGACGACGATCTCGACCGACAACCCCTCCTCGACGACCGCGTCCTGCAACATCGAGACGTAGTTCGTCTTCACGACCGGCGCGAACCCGCGCAGCGTCTCGGCCGCCGGCAGCCGGTCCAGCACCTCCGTCAACGCGGCCTCGGGCAGCGAGGGATCGGTCACGGTGACCGTGCCGCCGTCGAGCAGATCCAGCCCGACCGGCGCGTCGTCGGGGAGCGCGTCGAGCAGCGGCTCGGCCGCGCCAAGCGTGTCGGTTACGTCGCGGTACCCACAGTACGTGTCGAGCCCCAACTGCCCCGCGTGCGTAGCTTCGTACTGACCGTCGGCCTCGCGGACCAGCCCCGTCTCGACCAACTCCGCGATGGCGCGGTCGACCGTCGACCGGGAGACGCCGACGGCGTCACACAGCGCCGGCTTGTCGTGTCGCTCGGTCGAGAGGGCTGCCAGCACGTCCGAACGCTTCCGTAACACGTCGCGGACGCGCTCGCCGTCGACCCCGTCAGTTACCATGCGGGCTCTCAGGAAGCCGGCGGTAAATCGGTTTCCGCTCCGGCCCGCCTCAGAGCGGAGCGCCGACGATCGGCGTCCCGAGCGCGTGCCACCAGACTGGGACCGCGAACGCGCCGTTGGCGATCGTCGCGATCCACGCGATGCTGAACCGGTCGGCGACCGCCCGCGTCGCGGCCTGCGGGCTGGCGTCCCGAACCGAGTCGTACAGGTCGACGTAGAACGCCGTCACGCCCCCGAGCGTGAGCGCGGCGACAACGTAGCCGAGTGCGAGCGCGAACCCCGCGGCCGCACCGGTGCTGACGGCGGCGACAGTAACCGCGCGATCGACGCCGACCGCCGTCGCGAACGTCTCGACGCCGGCCTGCCGGTCGAAGTACACGTCGGCCGCCTGGTGGAGCATGTGGTAGCCGAAGCTGTAGCAGGCGACCAGGGCGACGGCGACGACGATCAGCGGTGCGACCCGGCCGCCGATCAGCACGGCGACGGGGAACACGAGTAGGCCAGCGTCGACGCCGGTCGTCACGACGTGGTTCCAGACGCCGCGCTCCTTGAACCGCGGCGGGTAGGAGTAGGTGAAGCCGAAGACGACAACCGCCACGCCCGCCGCGAACACCCACAGACCGGCGATAGCGGCGACGGCGGCGTACAGCGCCAGCGCAACGAGGAGGTAGCCGCCGAGGAGGAGCCACGCGCGACGGCGGCCAAGCGTCTCGACCGCGGCAGCGATACGGTTTTTCTCGGGGTTGGCGGCGTCGGCGGCGCGGTCGTGGATCGCGTCGGCGACCGACGCCTGAAACTTCGCGAGCATCGTCGCCGTGGCGTAGCCGACAGCCACCCAGGCTGTCGGCCCGCTCGGCACGCCACCGGCGCGGATGCCGAGTCCGACGGCGAGCAGCACCGACGCGACGTTGTAGCCGACAGTTTCGGCCAGGCGGCTGACGACCGCAGTGGCTTTCAACTGTCTGCTGAGCCCAGCGGCGACCGATCGCATTCGTCGAGTACCTCTCCTTGCGCGAAGTAAGTCCTGTCCGTTCGCCGCGCGGCGACTGACGTTTCGGCCCCTGCACAGGTGTGCAGGGGCTGAGCGGGTGAGCGGAGGACGGGAAGGTTCCCGGAAAACGAAGTAAAGCATGCGGGTCTCGTAGCTCGCACTGCCGAGGGAGGTATCACGGTGACCGACTCGATCACGCTCGATGGGAAGGGACACAGCGTGCTCGAAGCTGTCGGGGCTCCTCGGGAGCGCCGGTGCCGCCTGATCGGTCATGGGGACGTCGCACAGGTCGCCGCCGTGGCAAACTCGAGACGTGTCAGAGGCAGCCCGTTCGACGACGGTCGATCCCACGGCGGTTGTGACGGGTCAGACACCCCTCCGTGCGGTTTTCGCGCCAGTCGTTCGAGGCAGTCCCCGCGATTCGGCCCTCCAGCACGACTCAGCGGCTCTGCATGGGTGTTCGCGTGAGAACTGCTCGGCCGGGGACTCGAAACACGGCCTTCCGCGTCGCTCCACTTCCAGATTCAGCAACCACTCGTCACTGTTCGGGTCGTCGTTTCGCGCAGGAATGCTCGGTCGGGGATTTGAACCCCGGTCATCGGCTCGAAAGGCCGAAATGATTGGCCGGACTACACCAACCGAGCGTATTCCAATATCCTCGGTCGGGTCGTATAAAGCCTACTCTTTCGACCGCCCGAGGGAGAGGCTGTCGTGATCTACTTCCCTTCGAACTCCGGCTCCTCGTCACCCATGAACGCGGTGACGCCCTCCATCAGGTCGTCGGTGTTCATCAGGTGGCCGAACGCCTGGCTCTCGACTTCGAGACCGGCGTCGGTGTCGTCACGCCCCGCGAGCATCGCGCGCTTGGTGTAGCGCTGCGCGATCGGCGGGCCGGCCGCGAGGTCGCGGGCCAGCTCCCAGCCGCGGTCGAGCAGCTCCTCGCCGTCGGTGACCTCGTTGATGAAGCCGTACTCCGCGAGCTCCTCGGCGTCGTAGCGCTCGGCGGTGAAGATGATCTCTTTCGCCCGTCCCTCGCCGACGATGTGGCGCAGGCGCTGGGTGCCGCCCCAGCCCGGCAGGAGGCCGAGGTTGTGTTCCGGCTGGCCGAGCTCGCTCCGGCGGCTGGCGATCCGGAGGTCCGCGCCGGTCGCGAGCTCCATCCCGCCGCCGAGGCAGTAGCCGTCGATGGCGGCGACGACCGGCGCGTCAAGCGACTCCAGCTTGCCGAACGTCTCCTGGCCGAGCTTCGAGAGTTCGACCGCGTGCAGCGGGTCGCCGCCGCCGGCGGCCATCGACTGCACGTCGGCGCCGGCGGAGAACGCGCGGTCGCCCTCGCCCGTGAGCAGCACCGCGCGCACGTCCCCGTGGGCGTCGAGCTCGTCGATAGCGGCGTCGAGCTCGTGGAGCAGCTCCTCGCTGATCGTGTTCATCCGGTGTGGGCGGGCGAGTTCGATGTGCCCCACGTGGCCGTCGACAGCGACGTTCAGGGACTCGTACTCCGTCCCGTCGTCGCCGTCCTCGGCGCTCCCGTAGAACCCCTCGCCGGCGTCGGCGAGCTCACGCAGCGTTTCCTCGGCCTCGTAGCGCTCCTCGCCGGTCGCCTCGTGGAGCTCGTCCAGCGTCTCGACCAGCGCGTCGAGCCCGTACTCGTCGGCCATCTTCGCGGGGCCGTCGGGCCAGCCGCCGCCGAGCTTGACCGCCTCGTCGATGGCGTCGGGGTCGGCGACGTCGCCGCCGACGAGCCCGGCGACCTCGTTGGCCAGCAGCGCGAGCAGGCGCTCCTGGATCTCCTCGCTGACCGCGTCCGTCGGGATCTGGGCGCCGTCGCCGCCCTCGTAATCGTAGAAGCCCCGGCCGGTCTTCTTCCCCAGCTCCTCGGCCTCGACTTTCTCGGCCAGCAGCGGGCAGGGTCGGTACGCGTCGCCGAGCTCCTGGTGCATGTACTCGAGCACGTGGTAGCCCACGTCGATGCCGACCTGATCGGCGAGCTCGAACGAGCCCATCGGCAGCCCGATGCCGTACTTCGTGGTGGAGTCGACCGCCTCGATGGTGGCGTCGCCGGACTCGACCAGCCACGCGGCCTCGTTCATCAGCGGCACGAGCACGCGGTTGACGATGAAGCCGGGCGAGTCCTTCCGGACCCGAACGGGGGTTTTGCCCATCGACTCCGCCAGTTCCTCGATCGTGTCGAGGGTGTCGTCGGCGGTGTCGGCGCCGGAGATGACCTCGACCAGCTGCATCCGCACCGGCGGGTTGAAGAAGTGCATCCCGCAGAACTGCTCGGGGCGGTCGCTGACCTCCGCCAGGTCCGTTATCGAGAGGCTCGAGGTGTTCGTCGCGAAGATCGCCTCCGGCGGCGCGTACTCGACGACCTCGCGGTACACCTCCTTCTTGATGTCCATCTTCTCGGGGACGGCCTCGATCACCACGTCGGCGTCGCCGACCGCTTCCGCGAGTTCGACGACCGGCGTCACGCGATCGAGCGCGCCGTCAGCCTCGTCCCGACTGATCTGGTCTTTCTCGGCCAGTTTGTCGAGGCTCCACTCGATCTGTTCGTAGCCGTTCTGGACGAACTCTTCGTTGATGTCACGCATCGTCACGTCGTAGCCCGCCAGCGCGGCGACCTCGGCGATACCGTGGCCCATGTTGCCTGCACCGAGCACCGCAATCCGTTCGATTTCGTCGGGATCCATGCGCTATTGGTCGGCCGGACGGCGGTTGAACGTTTCCCTCTCCCGTGTCAGGAACGGGCTCAGAGTTGCTCCGCGTGGTCACCGCGGCCGATACCTCTTACCACCCCGAGGACGGACGTACGAACGAATGGAGATCGAGGCGCCGACCATGGAAGACGCCGACAGGCTGGCGGAGCTGTGGGTGGATCTCGCGCGCAGCCAGCGCGCACACGGCTCACACCTGCTGGCCGAGCCCAACCGCGAGACGGTGCGGGAGGGGTTGGCTCGCGCGATCGTCACCCAGAACGTGCTGGTCGCCCGGACCGCCGCCGACGATCTCGCGGGGTTCGTCGAGTTCGCGCCCGAGACCGACAGCTACCGCCAGGACGTCGAGCGTGGCGTGATCGAGAACATCTACGTGCGGCCGTCCCACCGCGACACCGGGCTCGGCGCCGACCTGCTCACGGCCGCCGAAGCCCGCCTGCTCGACGCCGGCGTCGATCGCGTCACGCTGGAGGTGCTCGCGGACAACGAGGCGGCCCGGCGCTTCTACGCGCGCCAGGGCTACGAACCCCACCGCCTGGAGCTGGAGAAGGCGCCCGAAAGCGACACGCACTCAAAGGAGGACTGAGTAGCGTTGGCTGCGCCTGGAGAGCATGGGTGGTTCATGCACTCGACTTGTAATCGAGACTTCCCGGGTTCGACTCCCGGTCCAGGCTCTTCTCGTCGAGCGAAGCGAGACGTGAAGAGCCGTCGCCGCCGTCGGAACGCATTTCCACGGCCAGCGAGAACCACCGTGTGAATGGCCTACGAACCGTGGCAAGCGCTGTTCGCCGGCACGTTCCTCCTCCTCTCCGGGGGGATTCACGTGGTCGCCCCGTATCAGTCCGCCCGGAAGGCGGCGATGGAGGACGGCAACGAGGACGCAGTCGCCGACGAGTGGGAGATCGACGCGACCCAGATCATCGGCGGGATCACCGCGCTGGTCGGACTGGCGATCCTGGTCCGTGCGGTAGTGCCGTTCTGAGTCGGGCTGGGAGCCACAGGAGTTACTTACTAGGCTCCGTAGGGGCCGCCAATGCCGGATGGCGATTCTGCCGACGAGAGCGTTCGGGAGGCGATCGACCAGTCCGAGCACGGGGCCCCCGCAGCGGGGGCGGTGCTCCGCGACCAGTTCGAGACCCACGAGGTGTTCCAGCGGATCATCGCCGCCGCCGACGAGGAGGCCACCACGGGGCAGCGCGAACTGTTCTTCAGTAGTCTCGCCGCCGGGTTCTCGATCACCATCACGTTCATGCTGTACGCGTCGCTGACGGCGTCGACGGACAGCCACCCGATCCTCAGCGCGCTGCTGTACCCCCTGGGGTTCGTGTTCATCATCCTCGGTGGCTACCAGCTGTACACCGAGAACACGCTGCCGCCGGTGGTGCTGGTGCTGGAGCGACTGATGAGTCTCCCGCGGCTGTTGAAGATCTGGGCCATCGTCATCGTCGGGAACTTCGCCGGCGGCGGGTTCGGCGCGCTCGTGCTCGCCCGAACCGGCGTTCTCTCGCCGGACGCGGTGGACGCCGCGACGTACATCGCCAAGAAAGGCGTCAACACCGGCTTCTGGCCGCTGTTTTTCAAGGCGGCGTTCGCCGGCCTGATCGTCGCCGGCGTCGTCTGGCTGGTGTACGCCGTCCGCGACAGTCTCACGCGGCTGGTGATCGTCTACCTCGCCTTCCTCGCAGTGCCGCTGGGGAACCTGTATCACTCTGTCGTCTCCTTCACCGAGCTGGCGTTTCTGGCGTTTTCGGGCGAGCCCGTGTTCCTCTCGGGGCTCGTCTGGTTCGTGTTCCCCGTGCTGCTCGGCAACACTGTCGGCGGCGTGCTGCTGGTCACGGTGGTCAACTACTTCCAGACCACCGAGGAGCGGCTGGATATCGCCCGCCGCGACGGGTTCGACCGGGAGCTCACCGCCCGCGAACTGCTGCTCGGGGGGATGGCCGGGCGCTCCTACGTCCACAAGATGATCCACGAGGAACGAGAGTAGCGCGCGGCACCGAACCCATCAGTACGGGACAATGATTATCCCGGGTGCGGGAGAGCGTGTCTGTATGGCGTACGCACTCTGGCAGTACGTGGTCGCCGGCGCATTCCTCCTGATCGCTGGTGGGATCCAGGCCGTCTCACCCGGTATGGAGCCGAATCCGGAGAAAGAGAACGCCGCCCGCGTCACCCGTGGGATCGGGGCGATCGTGATGGCCGTCGGCGTCGCCGTGCTCGGGCTCGGCGCGTGGCGGCTGTTGTAGCGCCCCGATACTGTTTTGTAGCTGTGGCAGCTACTTTCCGGTCGTAATGGGTGAAGTCTGCTCGACGTGCGGGCTGCCTGAGGAACTCTGCGTCTGCGAAGACGTCGCGAAAGAGTCCCAGCAGATCAGCATCCGCATCGACGAGCGCAGGTACGGCAAGGAGGTAACGATCATCGAGGGGTTCGATCCGAAAGACGTGGACATGGACAGCCTGTCCTCCGACCTGAAGTCCAAGTTCGCGTGTGGCGGCACCGTCGAGGACGGCGCCATCGAACTCCAGGGGAACCACAGCGGCCGCGTGGAGGATTTCCTCCGCGACAAAGGCTTCAACGTGGCCTGACCTCCTGTACCGGCCTGATTCTCCCGTCGCGGGGCGGGGGAACTATGTCGGATCCACACTGAGTAGCACTGTGTTCAGAGCCGCGGCTGTCGCGTTCGTCCTCTTGCTCGTCGGCGCGCAGCCCGCGGTGGCTGTCGCCGGCGCGCCGGCCGTCGACGGCCCCGTCGCCGACGCCAGCGCCGCCGACACCGCGTCGGCGACGCTCGCGACCGACACCGCCCTCTCGCTGACGCCCGACCAGCCGGGCTCGGTCGGCGTCGTCCAGACGTTCGACACGCCCGAGGCGCTGACCGAACTCCGGGTCACGCTCGACGCCCGGTCGACGGTGACGGCGGCCGAGGGGTTCAGCAACGCCGGGGGCGACACCTGGGAGTGGGACGGAGAGACCGCCGAGCCGCGACTCCGCTACGACTTGGTGGTCAACCGAACCACTGACCGAGAAGGGCCGATAGCGGGGAGCGGGTCATACCTCTACGCCGACGTGGGCGAGTGGGCGCTGATCCAGCAGCCGAACACTGGGCTCGAGTGGCGCACCACCGCCTCGATCAACCTCAACCGGACGACTCGCGTCGACGGCGCGGGCGCCGTCGGCAGCGCCACCGCCTTCCTCGGCCCCCACGAGGAGTACACTCGCGAGGTCGCGGGGCAGGAGATCCGGCTGATCGTCCCCGCGGCCGCCGATCTCGCGGACCCGCCCGAAGCGATCCTCGACGGCCTCGGGAACGCCTCGCGCGAACTCAACGTCGGCGACCGGGACGCGATGGTGTTCGCCGTCGCGGCGCCGACCGACAACGTCGGCTGGGCGGTACAGGGAGTTCAGGTCGGCGACACCGACTTCTGGGCCCGGGCAAACCGACCGATCGACAGCGCCGGGAGCACGTGGCTCCACGAGTACGTCCACACCCGGCAGTCGTTCGAAACCACCGAGAGCGGGCAGTGGATCACCGAGGCCACCGCGACGTGGTACGCCGCGCTGCTGAGTCACCAGCAGGAGGGCGTCGGCTTCCCGGGCCTTTCGGAGTATCTGGAGCGCGGCACTCGGAGCCCGCAGGCGGAGTCGGTGCTCGCCGAGCCGAGCGACTGGGCGAACAACGCCCACTACTGGAAGGGGGCGCTGGTCAGCGGCGAACTCGACCGCCGGCTCAGGCTGGCGACCGACGGCGGCGCCACGCTCCAGCGCGTGCTCGCGGCGCTGAACGACCACAGCAGCGTCAGCAACGAGGACATCCTCGCGGCCATCGCCGAGGCGGGCACGGCGTCCCAACGCGACGCCGCCGAGCGACTGACCACCACCAGCGACGCGCCGGCCGTGTGGGACAGCGAGGCCCACCGCGACGCGTTCGGCGGCGACGCCGCGTTGCTGCGTGTCGGCTTCGATTCGGCGAGGGACCTGCGAGCCACTGGCCCGTACCGCAACGCGACGACCGTCGCGCCCGTCACGCTCGCGGCCGGCGAGCGGCTCTCGGTCCGCACGGCCGTCGAGAACCTCGGCGGCGCAACCGGCGAGTACACCGTCACGCTCCGGGTCGACGACGCCGTCGTCGCGACGACGAACGGGACGCTCGCCCCGGACGGCCGGACGAGCGCGTCGCTCGCCCACCGGTTCGCGGAGCCGGGGCGGTACACCGTCTCGATCGCCGGCGAGCGCTTCACCGTCAGAGTTCGCCAGCCGGCGACCCCGAGCGTGACCGACCTCAGCGTCGAGCCGACGACGGTGGAACGCGGCGACGAGGTGACGGTGACCGCCACCGTGACCAACGACGACTCGGTGCCCGGCAACACGACGGTCGCGTTCACCCGCGGCAGCGAGACGGTAGCGACCCGGACCGTCGCAGTCGGGCCGAACGATCGCGAGACGGTCAGCGCGACCGTCGAGCTGACCGAGTCCGGACAGCAGCGCGTCGGCGCCAACGGGGAGGCAGTGGCGGTGTTGGTCGAGTCGCCCAGCCGAACGAGCGTGCCCGGTTTCGGCGCGCCGGCCGCCGTCGGCGCGATCGCCAGTCTGCTTGCTGTGCAACGGCTGCGTTCGAGTCGGTAGGAGAACGACCGCGACTCAGAACGGCGCCGGCCCCTCGTCCGGCTCCGACCGGGCGCTGTCGTCGCCGGACTCGATCGGCCCCTCCCACGCGCTCAGCCCGCCAGCCATGCTCTCGACGGTGGCGTCGGCGGTCCCTTCGTAGGACTCGATGAGTTTCGCGGCCTGCACGCTCGATTTCCCGTGCGGGCAGACCGTCACCACGCGGTCGGCGTCGGCGAGTTCGGCGACGCGATCGGGGAGCTGCTGGAACGGGACGTTCAGACTGCCGGGGATGTGGCCCCGCTGGAACGCCGCCGGGTTGCGAATGTCGACGACCGTCGGCGACGCGTCGTCGGCCAGCAGTTCGGCGACCCTCTCGGGCGAAATCTCGTCCATACACGCGGTAACGGAGCTGGTGGGTTGAAGCTCACGAACCCGGCCCGATCGCCGACTGGCGTCCGTCGGCGGACGAGCAGCCTACAACAGTCCCGCCGCGTCGGCCAGCGACAGCCCCTGTAGGGTGGCGTCGTTGATCGCCCCCGAGCGGACCGTCGACACCGCCTCCTCGATCGGCACCGCCCGCGGCGTGAGAAACTCGTTGGCGTCGAGGTTCTGCTCGGTGGGTTCGAGCCCCTCCGCGAACACGTACGCCCGCTTGTGTCTGAGCAGCCCGGTCGCGACCCAGACCTCCTCCAGCACCGACAGCGAGTCCGCGTGGAACCCGGTCTCCTCCTCGAGTTCGCGCTCGGCCGCGGCGGTGTAGGACTCGCCGGCCTCGACGACGCCGGCGGGGAGTTCGAGCTGTTCGTGCCGGATCGTCGGCCGGTACTGCTCGACGAACAGCACGTGATCGTCGGTGACGGCGGTGACCACCACCGCGGTCGGGAGTTCGGCCCAGTAGTAGCGCTTCCGGCTCCCGTCGGGCTGTTCGACCAGATCGTAGCCGCCGACGAACCAGCCGGTCTCGTACTCCGGGACGCTCTCGATCACCTGCCAGCCGGGGGGCGACTCCGGGAGCGACTCGTGGCGGCGGCCGTCCTCGGGCGGGTACGCGGTCATCTACTCGCCCGCACCGTCCTCGAACAGCGGGCGGTAGATCCGGCCGAACGCCTGGCGCCGCAGGGTGGCGACGGCGGCGTCTTCCTCGGACTGAAACGTCGCCGCCACGGCCGTCCCTGTGGCGGGCGAGGCGTGCCAGACCACGCGGTCGACGTGCTCGGAACCGTTCACGTGGACGTCATACTCGGGGTGGTCCTCGCGCCAGGTCTCCCAGGCCTCGCGGTCGCCGACGGTGACGGTCAGCAGCGACGCGAACAGCGCGTCGCGAGCCGTCTCGACGACCTCGCCGGTGACGCGCTCGTCGTACTCCTCGCGGTCGAACGACATCGCCTTGGCCGTCTCGCGCACGACCGTCTGGGCGGCGGGGCCGACGGAGTCGAACGCCTCGACGGCATCGGCCTCGGTCTCGGGGGAGAACACACCTTCCGTTCGCATACCGCACTGTCCGAGCGGCGCCGGCTTACCGGTGGCGATGCGGGGCGATCAGGCGTCGTCGGCGTCGTCGGCGTCGTCGTCGCTGTCTGCCAGGTTCTCGCGGCGCTTCCGGGTCATCTCGCGGGCCTCCGCGACGGCCTGCTCGGCCGCCTCGTCGATGAACCCCGAGTCTGGGACCTCGGCGGGGTCGGCGAGCTCCTCGGTCGAGTGCGTGCCCGCGTGGTCGTGCTCGTGGTCGTGACCCTCCGCGGTCGGGATGTCGACCGCGGCATCCTCGGCGGTCGCCTCGTCGTAGTCGATCGCCTCGGCGTCGTCGACGATCTCGGCCGCCAGCTCCGGCGGGGTGTACTCGCCCCACTCGGCGACGCGGTCGTCGAGCCAGGCCTCGTGGTCCTCGCCGTGCAGCATCGCGGTCATCGCGAGGTGGTTCGCCAAGTGTTCGTCGTCCTGCTGGGGCGAGCCACAGACCGGACAGCGGTATCCCATACTGGGGAGTCGACCCGGAAAGGCAAAACAGATGTGTTCACTGCCGCTCGGCGGCGGGGGCGTTTCGACGCTCGCACCAAATCGCCTAACCGAACAGCACGCCAACGGCATGTATGGATCGACGGACGTTCATCAAGTCGACTGGCGCCGCCGCCGCCATCGGTGCAACAGCAGGCTGTCTCGGCGCCGTCGGATTGGGCGGCAACCCCGACGTGACGCTGTCCGAGCCCGACCGACCGTTCGAGAGCGAGGACGTGCCCTACCCCGCGTGGGGCGAGCAGGTCGCCGACGAGACGCTTGCCGCACCGCTGGCCGGCGGCTCGCTGGCGCTTCAGGATCCGGGGAAGCCGACCCTGCTCACGTTTTTCTACTCCCACTGTCAGACGGTCTGTCCCGTCCTCATCGGCACGCTCCGGAACGTCCAGGCCCACGCACAGTCGAACGACTACGCCGATGAGGTGGCGTTCGCGCCGGTGACGTTCGACCCGGCCCGGGACACCGCTGACCGACTGGAGAGCTACGGCGAGGAGATGAACGTCACCACCGCCGCGGACGGCTGGCAGTTCCTCCGCCCCGAGTCCAAATCGCGGGCGAAGACGGTCGTGCAGGAGGATTTCGGCGTCGACTTCCGCCGCACCGAGCCCGAGGACATGAATATGTACATGTTCGCCCACACCTCGCTGACGCTGCTCGTCAACGCCGACGGCTACGTCGAGCGGGCGTACCAGACCTCCTCCCCCGACCAGCAGACGATCATCGACGACCTGACCACGCTGCGAGAGGCATGAACCGACGGCGGGCACTCGCCGCACTCGCCGGCGTCGGCCTGACCGGGGGGAGCCTCTGGGCGGCCAGCAGTGGCCTGCTGGGGGGGACGACCGACGACCTGCCGATCCGCGTCGAGACGCTCGACGCCCCCGGCTCCGAGGCAGGGGCGACGCTCGTTCCGAGCCCGGAGCGCGTGACGGTCGTCGACCTGTTCGCGACCTGGTGTGCGCCCTGTGACGAGCAGGTCGACATCCTGGACTCGGTTCGCGGGGAGTACGACGGCGTCAGCTTCGTCTCCGTGACGAACGAGCGCCCAAGCGAGTCGCTGACGCGGGCGGACATCGCCGACTGGTGGGCCGAGAACGACGGCGCGTGGACGGTCGGGATCGACCCCGGGAGCGAGCTCATGGCCGCCTTCGGCGCCGACGGCCTGCCGTACGTCGCGATCGTCGACGCCGAGGGGGTGGTCCAGTTCGAACACGGGGGACTCGTCGACGCCGAGACGCTCCGGACCGAACTGGACGCAGTGACCGATGCTTGACCCGGGAACGATCGGCGTGCTCGGGTTCGCCGCCGGCGCTGGCGTCACGACGTTTTTCGCCCCCTGTGCGTTCCCGCTGCTCCCCGGCTACGTCGGCTACTACCTGCGCGAGAGCGACCAGCGCGTGGCCGCGGTCCCGGCCGCGGCGACGGCGTCGGCGGGGACGCTGGCCGCGCTCGCGCTCGTGGGCGGGCTCGTGCTCGCGCTCGGCCGGTCGCTGACGCGAGCACTCCCGCTGTTCGAGCCGGTCGTCGGGGTCGCGTTGGTGGTGTTCGGCGTTCTCACGCTGCGTGGCGGGGAGCTCGGCGTCGACGTTCGGCTGCCGAGCCGGCCGGACACACTGCTCGGGTTCGGCGTGTTCGGCGCGGTGTACGGGATCGCCGCCGCGGGCTGTGTCGTCCCGCTGTTCCTCGGCGTCGTCGCGCAGGCGCTCGCACTCGACGGCGCCGCGAGCGGGCTCGCGCTCGGGACGTACGCCCTCGGCGTCGCCGCCCCGCTGGCGGGTGTGACGCTGCTCGCCGGCGCCGGCGTCGACATCTGGCGCTCCGTCGGCGGGTACACCGGCCGCATCAAACAGGCTGCGGGCGTGGTGATGATCGCCGCCGGTCTCGGCCAGCTCTATCTCGCCGCCGACCTGCTCGGCGTGCTCTAACCCTGCCACGCCGCGAGATCGAGCACCATCACGAAGGCGTCCTCGCCGTCGTCGTAGTAGCCTGGAACCCGCCGGACGCGCTCAAACCCCACGTCTTCGTACAGCGACTGGGCAACGTCGTTGCGCTCCCGCACTTCGAGTTTGACGACGCTGGCGCCGTTGACGGCCATCGTGAACAGCACGCGCCGGAGCAGCGTCCGCCCGACCCCCTCGCCCTGTGCCTGGGGGTGGACGGCGATATCCTTCAGGTGGCCCAGATCTCGGCCTTGGGTCGAACTCACGTCGGCGACCGCGTAGCCGACGACGGCGCCGTCCCGGAGCGCGACCAGGAAGCCGGGGGTGCCGAGGAACCGCTCGAAGGACGCGAACGGCCACGGCTGGGCGAACACTGCCTTCTCGATGCGGAACACCGCCAGCAGGTCTGCGCGCTCCGCCTCGCGGACGACGAGATCCCCAGCGTCCGACGCCTCCGGGGTGGAAGTCACGCGTCCGTGTAGGCCGGTTGGCGCCATAAACGCCGTGGCCGCAACGGCGCCGCCGCTGGGGGCGAAAAAGAAGGGAGAACCGCAGATTGCGAGCCGTGGGTGGCTACACGATCACGGCATGAGTTCCGACGAGCGACACGGCGGTCGCTCGCGGTCACGGGCCGTGAGTCGGTACACGATCACGGCATCACGCTCCCCGGCCGCGCGACGGAGCGCGCGGCAGGTCGCGAGCCGTGATCGGTTCAGTCGTCAGCCGGCGCGGCGCCGCTGCCGTCCTGGGCCTGCTGCTTCGTCCACGAGAGCTTGCCACCGGCCGCGAGGATCTCGCGCTCGCGCTCGGAGGCGTCGAGGTGGGCGGTCCCCTCCCACTCGTCGTTGACGCGGAAGGTGAACTCGTCCTGGCCGGAGCGCACGCCGGCGCCGACGTCGTCGACGATCTCGACGGTGTCGCCCTGGTCGATGCGCTCGTAGTCGTCCTCGTCGATCGTCAGCGGGACGAGGCCGAAGTTGAACAGGTTCGCCTTGTGGATGCGGGCGAAGGACTGCGCGAGGACGCCCTCGACGCCGAGGTACATCGGACAGAGGGCGGCGTGCTCACGCGAGGAGCCCTGGCCGTAGTTCTCGCCGGCGACGAGGAAGCCGCCGTCGGCGTCCAGCGCGCGCTGGGCGAAGCTCTCGTCGACACGCGAGAGCGTGAACTCAGAGAGCTTGGGCACGTTGGAGCGGAACTTCAGGATGTCCGACGTGGCCGGGATGATGTGGTCGGTCGTGATGTTGTCGTCCATCCGGAGCAGCACCTCACCCTCGAGGTTGGACTCGAGCGCGTCCTTCAGCGGCACGTCGCCGATGTTGGGGCCCTTGACGAGCTCGTCGTCGACGGCCTCGTCGGGGGCGATGAGGTCGACGTCGTCTCGGTCGTAGCCGCGACCGAGCTCGAAGCCGGGGTCCTCCATGTCGCCGAGTTCGTCGGCGAGGTCACGCGGGTCGACGATCTCGCCTTTGATCGCCGCGGCGGTGGCGACCTCCGGCGAGCAGAGGAAGACGGAGTCGTCCTCGATACCCGAGCGGCCCTCGAAGTTGCGGTTGAAGGTGCGCAGCGAGACGGTGTCGCTGCCGGGGACGTGGCCGATGCCGATACAGGCACCACACGTCGCCTCGGAGAAGTTCACGCCGGCGGCCATCAGCTCGGCCGTCCAGCCCTCGCGGGCCAGCATCTCGGAGGCCTGCTTCGAGGCGGGCGCGATGATCATCTCGGTCTTCTTGTTGACCTCGCGGCCCTCGAGCATCTTCGCGGCGGGGAGGATGTCCTCGTAGGCGCCGTTGGTACAGGACCCGATCATGACCTGCTCGACGGACTGGCCCGCGGCCTCGCGGACCGGCACGACGTTGTCGGGCATCGACGGCTCGGCGATCATGGGCTCGATCTCCGAGAGGTCGACGACGATCTCGTCGGCGTACTCGGCGTCCTCGTCGGGCTGGAGGTCGACGTAGTCCTCGGGGCGGTCGACCTCGTCGAGCCACTCCTGCGTGCGCTCGTCGGTCGGGAAGATGGAGGAGGTCGCGCCGAGCTCGGTCCCCATGTTGGTGATCGTCGTTCGCTCCGGCACGGAGAGCGTCTCGACGCCGGGGCCGGTGTACTCGAACACCTTGCCGACGCCGCCCTTGACGCTCAGGCGTCGCAGCAGCTCGAGGATGACGTCCTTCGCGGTGGCCCACTCGCCGAGTTCGCCCTCGAGTCGGATGTTGACGACTTCGGGCATCTCGACGTAGTAGGCGCCCCCGCCCATCGCGACGGTGATGTCGAGGCCACCCGCACCGATGGCGAGCTGGCCGAGACCACCGGGCGTCGGCGTGTGGGAGTCCGAGCCGAGCAGCGTCTTGCCGGGCGCGGCGAAGTTCTCCTTGTGGACGTTGTGACAGATACCGTTACCGGGCCGGGAGAAGTGAGCGCCGTAGGTGCCGGCCGCCGAGCGCAGGAAGCGGTGGTCGTCGGTGTTCTTGAAGTCGAACTGGTACGTCTGGTGGTCGCAGTACTGCGCGGCGAGTTCGGTCTGGACTTCGTCGAGACCCAGCGCCTCGAACTGCAGCCACACCATCGTACCGGTGGTGTCCTGCGTCAGCACCTGGTCGATCTCGATCCCGATCTCCTCACCGGGGGTCAGCTCGCCCTCGACGAGGTGATCGTCCAGGACTTTCTCCGTGATTGTTTTTCCCATATCGTCCCAAGATGGGCTTGGTACGGTGATAAATCCGGCGAGAACGAAGAGCGGCCGCCACGCCCGCACGACGGCGGGCGAGAGGCGCTCACAACGGGTTCGGCAGGGTTTTGCCGCCGGGGCCGAACCGCCGACCATGTTCCGCTCCGGAGCCAACGTCGCCGCCGGTCTCGACGGCGTCGCCGACGACGCAGTCCAACCGAGCGGCGTCGACCTCACCGTCGCAGCGGTGTTCGAACAGACCAGCCCCGGCTACGTGGGCCGCGACGGGAAATCCGTCGGCGACCGCACGGAGGTCGACCCACACGGCGACGACCCGCCGATCTACCGGCTCGAGCCGGGCGACTACGTGGTTCGCTACGGCGAGCGACTGGCGGTCCCCGAGGACAGCGTCGGGTTCGTGCTCCCGCGCTCGACACTGCTGCGAAACACCTGCTCGCTCGATACGGCGGTCTGGGACGCGGGCTACGAGGGCCGCGGCGAGGGACTGCTGCAGGTCGGGCGCGCGATCGAGATCGAGCAGGGCGCCCGGATCGGGCAGTTCGTCGTCGCGGATGCGGACCACGAGGGGACGTACGACGGGACGTATCAGGGGGAGAACTGAGGCGTCGCCGCCGCTGGCGGGTCGGTGCAGAAGCGGGCTGAGAGGGACTTGAACCCCCGACCGTCTGGTTAAAAGCCAGACGCTCTCCCAAACTGAGCTATCAGCCCTCACCCCAACCCAGTAGGAGCACCGGGTAAGCGTTTACGGTTCCCTCGAAGCTAAGCCCCCGCCGACCGACCCCCCGTCATGGACATCCGGACGTTCACCGAACGGCTCATCGAGTCCCGGACCGTCGACGGCGGTGAGGCCGATGCCGCAGCGTGGGCCCGGGAGCAACTCGACGCGCTCGGGTTCGAGACGTACGAGTGGCTCGCCGACGCCGACGAACTGGCCGCACACTCCTCGTTCCCGGACGATCCCGCCCTGATCGACACCGCCGACCGACCCAGCGTCGCCGGCGTGCTGGAGGTCGGTGATCCGGAGACGGGCCCGACGCTGGTGCTCAACGGTCACCTCGACGTGGTGCCGGCCGACGAGGACGCGTGGTCGTCGGACCCGTTCGAGCCCGTGTGGGGCGAGACCGACGACGGCGCGGAGACGCTCACCGCCCGCGGCGCCGTCGACATGAAGGCGCCCGTCGCCGCCTGCGTGTTCGCGGCGCTGGACGCCGCCGAGCGCGCGGACTCCGCCGACCTGAACGGGCGCCTGGTCGTCGAAGCCGTCGCGGGCGAGGAGGAGGGCGGCATCGGCGCCGCCGCGGCCGCGCTGTCGAACCCCTACCCCTTCGATCGCGACGCCGCGATCGTCGCCGAGCCGACCGAGTTGACCCCCGTCACGGCCGTCGAGGGGACCGTCATGAAGCGCCTGGAGATCCAGGGCCGGGCGGCCCACGCCGCCTCGCGCTGGCGCGGCGAGGACGTGCTCCCGCACTTCGAGCGCATCCGCGCGGCGTTCAAAGCGCTCGAAGCCGAGCGCGGCGACACCGTCACGCACCCGCTGTACGAGGAGTACCCCGTCCCGTGGCCGATCGTGATCGGCATCGTCGAGGCCGGCAACTGGGCCTCCTCGGTGCCGAGTTCGCTCACGGCCGAGATGCGCTTCGGCGTCGCCCCCGGCGAGTCCGTCGACGAGGTGGAAGCGCAGTACGAGGCGGCGCTGCAGAGCGTCGTCGACGGCGACGACTGGCTCTCGGCGCACCCGCCCAGTTTCGAGCGGTTCAGCATCCAGTTCGAGCCCGCCGAGACCGACGCCGACGAGCCCATCGTGCGGACGCTCCAAGCGGCGATGATCGACACTGGGCTGCCCGACACCGACCCCCGAGGCGCGACCTACGGCGCCGACTCCCGGCACCACGTCGCCGCCGGGATTCCGACGGTGCTGTTCGGCCCCGGGAGCATCGAGCAGGCCCACTTCCCCGACGAGACGATCCAGTGGGCCGACGTGCAACAGGCCAGAGAAACGATCGCCGAGACCGCCGTACAGTTCCTTCAGTCGTAGCGCTCGGCGAGCGCTTCGGCGACCACGTCACCCGGCTGCTCGTTGCGCATCGACGCCTCGCGCCGGAGTTCGCGGTACTGCTCGACCGACAGCGAGAGCGCAACCTTACCGAGTTCGATCCCGTGCTCACGTAGCGCGTCCTGTGCCGACGCGCCGTCGTTGATCTCACTCGCCAGCGAGCGCACCTCCCGGACGGTGAGGTCGTGGTCGAGGGTCGCCCACGCCAGATCCAGCCGGGCGGTGCCGCCGACGCGCGCGAGATGTTTCGCCGCCGAGGGGGCGATGTTGCCGCGGGCGACGTGCCGCCGGACCGACTGTGGCAGGTCGTGAACCCGGGCCCAGGTCCGGATGAACGAGACGGAGACGCCGTCGGCACGCTCGGCGGCCTCGCGGTAGGAGCCGACGCCCCGGACCAGCGCCGCACACGCCGCCGCCCCGCGGAGCATGTCGAGGTAGTCGCCCGACCCGTTGCTGTCGGCGAACGCGGCGAGCACCTCGGCGGCGCGCGCGACGCTCTCGGGGTCGTCGGGATCGAAGTCGATCGCCTCCGTAGCGCGCTCGCCGGTGAGCTCCGGATCGGCGCGGACGACCGGCTCGCCGACCCGCGAGCGACGGTCGGTCGAAGGCGTCGGCGTCTCGCCGTCGTCAGGGGGTATCACGGGGCAGTTCGAGCCCGGTCCCAAAAAGCCCCTGGCGGCCGGTCGACCGAGGTCGCCCACCGGTCAGTTCCTGCGTGAATCACGACTGCGGCGTTCGTCATGCGAGTACCGTACCCAACCCAGCGGGAAAAGCGCCGGCGAACCGCGGGGTAACGGAGTTACGTCGGTGTTACCGAGGTGTCAGTGGTGATGGCCACCGTCGCCGCCCCGCGTGAACTGCCCGGAGAAGGCGCGCTGGACCACCTCCGGCAGCGCCGGGTGGACGTGGATCGATTCCCGGATATCCCGGACCGTCCCGCTGCCCGCAGTCATCGCCGTCACGACCTCCTGGATCAGCGTCGAGGCGTCCGGGCCGACGATGTGACAGCCGAGGATCTCGCCGTCGAGATCGATGATGGCTTTCACGAACCCGTCGGCGTGCATCGCCTTCCCGCGAGCGGTGTCGTCGTAGCGGTAGGTGTTGGTCGCGTACGCCGCCTCCTCGGCCTGGAGGGCCTCCTCGGTCGCGCCGACGCCGGCGGCCTCGGGCGAGCCGAACACCGCGAACGGCATCACTGAGTAGTCGACGGGCGCGGGCTCCTCGCCGAAGATGTTCCGCATGACCGCCCGCGCCTCGTGGTTCGCGCTGTGTTTCAGCAGGTACTCGCCGACGATGTCGCCCAGCGCCCAGACGCCCTCTGCGTCGGTCCGGAGGTACTCGTCGGTCTCGACGAACCCGTCGTCGTCCGTCTCGACGGCGGTGTGCGCCAGATCGAGCGTGTCGGTGTTCGGCACCCGACCCGCCGCGACGAGCAGTTCGTCGCTGGTGACGCTGAGCGCCTCACCGGCCTCGACGACGTGGCCGTCCTCGCCGTCGTCGTTGTACTCGTACGGCAGCGCTTCGACGGTGATCTCACCGTCGGCCGCGCGCACGTTCGTCGCCGCGTAGCCGGTCTGGACCGCGAACCGCTCGCCGTACCGGTCGGTGAACGCTCGGGCGACCTCCTCGTCGGCGTCGGGGAGGAGGGTGGGCCGCCGGCCGACGATCGTCACGTCGGTGCCGAACGTGCCGAAGAAGTGGCCGAGTTCGGCGGCGATGTAGCCGCCGCCGACGATCGTCAGCCGCTCCGGCGGCGTCGCCAACTGGAGCGCCTCGCGGCTCGTGAGGTACTCCACGTCCTCGATGCCGTCGATCGGCGGAATCGCCGGTCGGGTGCCCGCCGCGATCAGGATCGTCTCCGCGCGGACGCGGGTGCTGTCTTCTTCCCCACCGTGGATCTCGATCGTGTGGTCGTCGACGAACCGAGCCTCGCCCTCGTAGAGGCGATGCTGATCCGACGAGCGCAGGCCACGGCGGATCGAGTCCGACGACTCTCCCACGTCCTCGGTCACCTCGCGGACGATCTCGGCGAAGTCGACGCCCGCGACCGTGGCGTCGATGTGGAACTCCTCGGCGTGCTCGATCGTCTCGTACACGTCGGCGTGGTAGAGCAACTGCTTCGAGGGGATGCAGCCGCGGTTGAGACAGGTCCCGCCGAGCGGGCCCTTCTCGACGATCGCGACGGACTGGCCCTGGTTCACGGCGACGTTCGCCACGTCCAACCCGGAGCCGGAACCGATGACGAGGAAATCGTACTCTTCCATACGGCGATGTGGGGCTCGCGGCTAATCAAACACCAGTAGCGTTCGAGTCGCTGTGTTCTGTTGGGGCCTCGGCTGGCGGTGGCCTCGACCGGCGGCGACCGGCGGCGTCGACACCCTGTTGAGACACGCACCATTACGTGGTTCGCGGTCGCTCGTCGAACGATGAGTGATCCGTTCGTCGTCGTCGGGGGAGACGCCGCGGGGCTGAGTGCGGCGAGCAAATGCAAACGCGAGCGCCCGGACCGCGAGGTGATCGTCTTCGAGAAGGGGGAGTGGGTCTCCTACGCCCACTGCGGGACGCCCTACTACGTCAAGGGCACCGTCGACTCGCTGGGCGACATGCTGTCGCTCACGCCCGCGGAGATCGAGGAGCGCGGGATCGACCTGCGCCGGAACCACGAGGTCGTCGCCGTCGACCCCGACAGGAACACCGTCAGCGTCGCGGCCGGCGGGGAGCGGTTCCAGCAGTCCTACGGCGATCTGCTGGTCGCGACGGGCGCCCACGCAGTGTCCGATCCCATCGCCGGCGCCGACCTCGCGGGCGTGTTTACGATCCACAGCATGGACGCCGCCGCGGCGCTGCGTGCGTTCCTGACGCCGCCGGCGGCGTTCGACCCCGAGGGGTTCGACGGCGCGAGTGAGTTCGTCGACTGGGAGTTCGTCGAGGCGTACGCCGCCCGCGACCCGCCCGAGTCGGCGGCGATCGTCGGCGGCGGCTACGTCGGCGTCGAGATGGCCGAGGCGTTCAGCGCCCACGACCTCGACGTGCACCTGTTCCAGCGACCCGAGCGCCTGCTCCTGCCGTTCGGTGCGGCACCCGCCGAGCGTGTCGCCGAGACCCTCCGCGAGCACGGCGTCACGCTCCACCTCGACACCGAGGTCGACGAGCTGGTCGCTGGCGCCGACGACACCGTCGCGGGCGTCGTCGCCGCCGACGAGCGCATCCCCGTCGACACCGCCGTCGTCGGGGTCGGCATCGAGCCGAACACCGCACTGGTCGACGGGGCTGGGATCGAGCTTGGCGTCGAAAGCGCGATCGCAATCGACGACTACGGCCGAACCAACCGCGAGCGCGTCTACGCGGCCGGCGACTGCGCGGAGATGCGCCACGCCGTCACCGGTGAGCCCGACTGGGTGCCGCTGGGGTTGACGGCCAACCGCGCCGGTCGAGCGATCGGCCAGACCGTCGCCGGCACGCCGACGCCCGTCGGCGACATCGCGGGCACGGCGGTCGTGAAGGCGTTCGAGATGGAGTGTGGCCGGACCGGCATCCTCGATCACGAGCGCGCCCGCGAGGCCGGCTTCGACCCGGTCTCCGAGACGGTCACCGCCGGCTCCCGGTCGGGCTACTACCCTGGCGGCGCCGAGACGACGGTCACGCTGACCGCCGACCGCCGGACGGGCCGCCTGCTCGGCGGCAGCATCGCGGGCGAGGACCGTGCCGCCATCCGGATCGACACGCTCGCGACGGCGCTGGAGAGCGACAGCACGGTCGCGGAGCTCGAGCGACTGGATCTGGCGTACGCGCCGCCGTTCAGTCCGGTCTGGGACCCGATCCTCACGGCCGCGAAGGTGCTGAACGGGAAACTCGCCTGAGTCAGGCGAGCGACGTGCCCGGGTCGGCGGCTTCGACGAGGTGTTCCTCACCCCACTCGTGCATGGCGTCGATGACCGACTCGAGCGACGCGCCGTGGTCGGTCAGCGAGTACTCGGTTCTGACTGGCTTCTCGTTCACGATCTCGCGGTCGATCAGCTGCTTGCTCTCCAGATCGTCGAGCACGTCCGAGAGCACCTTGCTGGAGATGCCGTCGACGCGTGCCTCGAGTTCGCTGAAGCCACAGGCGCCCTGCGCGAGCAGTCGATCGATCACCACCGGATGCCACTTCTTCCCCACGAGCATCGCCGTCGTCGTCACCGGACACCACTCCTCGCCCGCACACCACACCGCCAGTTTCTCCGGATCGTCGGGTTGGCTGGTCATGGGAGATGGTCGCGCGAGGACGACTTAGCAGTTACCCCTGGTTACTGGGTTACGGGAGGTATCTATTCTGCGAGCTGTCGGGATGCCGGCATTTTACCACGATGGATCCGTACACTCGCCTGTGGTCACCAGTAGCCAGCAAGCGCTCGCAGTCTGGGGTGTGCTGGTCGCCCCGTTCGTCCTGCTCGCACTGGTCCTGTGGACGCGGGACGCGCTCACCGTCCGGTTCGTCGGCGCCTACTGGTTCGCGCCGGTGGTGCTGACCCTCATCGGCGTGCTCCCCGCGCCGTGGCACACTATTCCGGGCTGAATCAAATCACCGCCGGAGCTGGACCAGCGTTCGGCTGGCTGGACAAGGTGGTCGCCGATCAGACCGAGTAGGTGGCCCCCAGTTCGGGCGCCGACGCGTCGTAGCCGTCGGCGCGCAGCGCCGCGGCGAAGTCGCTGCAGCGGTCGCCGTGGTTCACGAGCACCGCGGCGTCGTCGTACGCGTCGAGGAACCGCCGCAGACCGGCGTGATCGGCGTGGGCCGAGAAGTCGTACCCCTCGACCTGCGCGCTGACGGGCATCACGCGGCCGTCGATCTCCGCCCGTCCGGTTTCCAGCAGATCGCGGCCGGGAGTTCCCTCGACCTGGTACCCAGTCAGCGTCACCTTGTTCACGGGGTTCGTCCGAATCTCCGGGATGTACGTCATCGCCGGGCCGCCCGAGAGCATCCCGCTCGTGGTGACGATCGCCGCGGGCTGGTCGGCGATACGTTTTCGCTGGCCGTCACGGCCCGTCACGAACCGGGCGTGTGACTTCGCGCGCCGCAGCGCGTCGGCGTCGCGGACGAACTCGGGGTGGCGCCGCAGCATCTCGGTCACCTCCTTCCCCATCCCGTCGACGTAGCAGGGGATGTCGTGGGCCTCACAGACGAGCAGTAGCTCCTGGGTGCGACCGATGGCGAACGCGGGGACGACGACGGTGCCGCCCTCCCACAGCGTCGTCTTGGCGCTCTCGGCGAAGCCGTGTTCGACAGTGGCGCGCGGGTCGTGATCCACGTCCGAGTACGTGCTCTCGCAGACGACCACGTCGGCGTCGGGCCGGGCGGTCGACCCCTCGACGAGGCGCTGGCCGGCCGGGGGGTCGCCGGCCTCGAAGCCCGCCGGCGGCGTCTCGGGGCTGGGCTCCTCGACGTGGAAGTCGCCGGTGTAGAGCAATCTGGTCTCACCGTCGTCGATCAGCACGTGCGCGCTGCCGGGGATGTGGCCGGCGTTGTAGAACGTCACCTCGTAGCCGGCGGCCGCGAACGGCTCGCGGTAGCCGTGGGTCTCGGACACCTCCGTCACCCGTTTCACGTCGGTCTCGGTGAACGGGCAGTGCGGGGAGTGGCCGTGGAGTTTGAGCGTATCCCGCGCGAGCGTCAGCGCGAGCTCGCGAGTGGGCGGCGTCCAGTGGATCGACGGTCGGTTCGTCCCCGAGAGCAGTGACGGGATCGCCCCCACGTGGTCGAGGTGACCGTGAGAGACGACGACGGCGTCCGGCGCCGGCGTCGCGACGGGGTACTGCGGCGG
>Ga0207754_100072_pt1 | contig 94492 bp, 99 predicted proteins | sample A23E1SouthBayCA_FD_187728 | JGI IMG/M metagenome (GOLD analysis project Ga0207754, IMG submission 187728) | Aerobic enrichment media microbial communities from Eden Landing Ponds, California, USA - A23 E1 (SPAdes) | ecosystem: Environmental > Aquatic > Marine > Unclassified | place: Emeryville...
GGGTGTCCGCTCGCGCTCCACAAAATCCAAATCAATCCACTCTCTATGTCCGCTGAGGCGGCTGATTTCTGGCATGGACACCAAGAAATCTGTCCGCCTCTCCTTTCATCCTTAACTAAACACGACCAGGCGACCTCGGACGCCAAATCAGTCCCTTTTTGCCAGCCGGTCGATTACGACCGGGTATGGCATTCGAAGAGGACGACACAGTGGTGCTGCACGACAAGCACAGCGAGTACGACGGCGAGGAAGGGACGATTACGCAGGTCGTCGAGACGATGTTCGGCGACGCGAACTACACGATCTCGTTCGAGGACGGTCAGGAGCAGGGCATTCCCGAGGACTCCCTGGAAGCGGTCGAGGAGTAGGTCGAGATGGCTTCGGTACCGTTCCACTACGTCGATATCCGGGCGTTTTCGTACGCGACGGAGGACGAGAAGCGAGTCGCTCGGGCACTCGAAGCCTTTCTGCCCGAGGAGACGGAACTGGAACGGGCCGAGTCCGAAGGCCACTACGGCGACCGAATCGTCGTCCTCTCGGCGAGAGTCGAGAACGCGGACGACATCCGGCACGTCCTGTCACGGGTCGCCGAGGTCGAAGACCTCGATCGCGTCCTCGAGGAACTCGACGAACGCGTCGACGACAACTGTTCTTTCTTCCTCACCTTCGACAAGCAGGCGGCCTTTGGTGACACGATCGAACGCGGTGATGGGATCACGCTCCGGGCGAAGGTCGAGGCGTACCCGGCGAAACGATCGGCAGCCGTCGAGAACGCCAGGGACGCGCTCGTCGATCTGTGATGGCCGAGACAGCCCCGCTGTACGAGGCCGTCCACGCCCGGCCAGACGGTGAAGCGACCGTCGCTCGAATGGCCAGGACGGCGGACGAACACGGCTACGACGGGATCGTCGTGCGCAACCACGGCGATCAGCAGGCGACGTACGACGCCGACGAGATCGGCGACGCCTACGACGTGGACGTGGTCGATGGCGTCGAGGTCAGGGCAGACGACCGCTCGCGCGCCAGCGGACTCGTGGGGAACCATCGGTCGCGTTCGACCATCGTCGCGGTCCACGGCGGATCCGTCGCGATGAATCGCTTCGCCGTCGAACAGCCCGCCGTCGACGTGCTCGCACATCCGATGGCCGACGACGGCGATTTCAATCACGTCATGGCCAAGGCCGCCGCGGCCAACGGCGTCCGACTCGAGTTTTCGCTCCGGAACGCGATTCACGAGACCGGTGGGACCCGGGTCCGGCAGATCCAGGCGTTACAGCGGCTCCGGGAACTGGTCGAACACTACGACGCGCCGTACGTGGTCAGTGCGGATCCCCGAAGTCACCTCGACGTGCGCTCACCGCGGGAGCTGATCGCGATCGGTGAGACGATCGGGTTCTCCCGCGAGCAACTCGAGACCGGTCTCACCGAGTGGGGGCGACTCGTCGAGCGCAATCGTGATCGGCAGTCTGACTCGTTCGTCGAACCCGGTGTTCGATTAGATAGCGAACCAGACTCGTAGGAATCGCCTAATCGGCACAAGAGAGGCCCTGTGAGGAATTTATACGGACAACTATCAATGGATTTATGACATAGTGTCGTCTGATCAACTAATATGGGGGAGACTGTAAAGACGTTCGACGCACTGGTGATCGCCGGTCTCGGAGCGGTGCTGGGTGCGGCGTTCATAGTCGGTGCGATGCTCGCGTTACTGTCCAGCGGAGAAACGACGACGCTCGTCCTCTCGAACTCGGTTCCGGTCGGGACGATCGTCGGGGTCATGCTGTTGCTCTCGGCCGGGGCGTTCGGAACGGGTCAGCGGTGGGCGCGGTACCTCGGCGTCCTCTCGTTCGGGGCCGTCGTCCTGTTCGGGTTCCCGCCGCTCTCCGGGGCGACGGTGCTGCAGGTCGTCCAGGTGCTGCTGGCCGGGCTCATCACGGTGTACCTGCTCTTCCGGAATCCGATCTCTGAGGCCGAACGGTCGTCGGTCGACGAGTCGACGAGCGCGACCAAAGTCGGGTCGACGATCCGGTGATACGGACAGTTGTCGGCCTGTCCCAGATCGACCGCACGACTGCGTGTAGTCGACTGGATACCCGTCTACATCTGTTCGTGTGAGTCAGGGCGGTCGCCTGGGTCGGCGACCGTCCGGGCACGTCGAACATCGGGTTGAGGAGTTCCGACAGTGTATTCGGTCAGTGTCGTCAATAGCGGGTATGAAGCGATCGATCGACGAACACGCCGAACGATTCTCCGACCACGCCGCCGACTACGACGAGAGCCAGGACGCACCGGAGTACCGCGAATGCGCTGACCTCGTCGTCGCGCACGCCGCACCGGAAGCCGACGATGTCGTGCTGGATCTGGGCACCGGTACCGGTGCGATCGCGTTCCCGCTTGCAGAGCAGGCCGCCGCCGTCGAGGGCCGTGACATCAGCGACGGAATGCTCGCAGAGGCGACTGCGAAAGCAACGGACGAAAGTATCGACAACGTTTCGTTCGACGAAGGACGCTTCCGTGAACCGAACGTTGAGGGGGACATCGACATCGTCACGTCGAACTTCGCGATGCATCACCTCGACGACGAGGCAAAGCGCGAAGCGATCGACGTGATCGCTGGCCTCGAGCCGCGCCGGTTCGTCCTCGGTGACGTGATGCTGTTCGGCACTGAAGACGAATCGTCGGTCACCTTCTACGATCCCGAAGTGGACGATCCGGCGACCGTCGGCGTGCTGGCCGACGCGTTCACCGACGCCGGCTTCGCCCTGACTGCCGTCGAGATGGTCCACGAACAGGTCGGCGTTCTCGTCGGTGAGCGACTGTCCGAGACCGAGGACGAAGCGGCCGAGTGAGACACCGATGAAACACCTCCCCAAGCACCTCCAGCCACGCTGGCGGTATCTCGGCGTGTCGATCGAAGCCTACCCCGACGCCGACATCGACCGTCGAGCACTTCAGCGGGCGCTCTGGTACGCGGCCCAGAACCTCGTCGGGGACGCCGGGAGCGCCGATCTGGATCTCACGGTGTTGCGGTTCACGTTCGAGGACGGTCGCGGGAGCGCTGTCGTCCGAACACGACGCGGCGAGACCGATCGCGCACGGGCGGTGGTCGGGACCCTCTCAGCAGTCGACGGACATCCCGTCGGCAGCCGTGTTCGCGGGACCAGCGGCACCGTGCGTGCGTGTGAGGAAAAGTATATACGACGCCGAACGGAAGCCCCGGACCAGAGACACGTCGTGTTCGAGGGGACAGAGCGTCCGGCTGTCGTCCGCGGCGACGCCGTGGACGTGCGGACCGACGACGGCTTCTCGGGTGCGACCGAACTCGATATATAACTATGCAGGGACAAAACCAACAGCAGGCCTACGACCGCGGGATCACCATCTTCTCCCCGGACGGGCGCCTCTATCAGGTCGAGTACGCGCGGGAAGCGGTCAAGCGCGGCACCGCGAGTATCGGCGTCAGGACGAGCGACGGTGTCGTCCTCGCGGTCGACAAACGGATCCGGTCCCCGTTGATGGAGCGGTCGTCGGTCGAGAAGATCCACAAGGCCGACGACCACATCGGGATCGCCAGCGCTGGCCACGTCGCCGACGCCCGACAGTTGATCGACTTCGCGCGCCGGCGGGCACAGATCAACCAGCTCCGATACGGCGAACCGATCGGTATCGAGACGCTGACCAAGGAGATCACCGACCACATCCAGCAGTACACGCAGGTCGGTGGGGCCCGACCGTTCGGCGTCGCACTGATCATCGGTGGTATCGTCGACGGCGAGCCCCGACTGTACGAGACCGACCCCTCTGGCACGCCCTACGAGTGGAAAGCCCTCTCCGTCGGCGCTGACCGGGCCGACACCCGGGAGTACCTCGAGGAGCACTACTCCGAAGACCTCGACCTCGACGGCGGGGTCGGACTGGCACTCGAAGCGCTGGCGTCGGTCAACGACGACGCGCTCGCTCCGGAAGCCGTCGGCCTCGCGACCGTCGACGCCGAGACCGAACAGTTCACCGAACTCGACGACGACGAGACGGAAGCATATCTGGTAGAACACGACATCCTCGCGAGCGAAGACGAGGACGACGAGACGGCCGAAACTGACGAGACGGACGATACCGAAGACACCGAGGAGTGAGTCGCCGGCCAGCCACTTCTCGTGGTGACTCCCCCGGTTCGCCCCGCTCACCTCGGTCGAATTCTCGCCGTGGAAAGGCCTTTGAACCACGCACCAGTAGCCCCGGGTATGATATCTCTTGACGAGGCAGTGACGGCGAGACTCGAGTCACACGGAGAACGGTTCGAGGTGCTCGTCGATCCCGACGCGGCGCTGTCGATCAAACGTGGGGAGTTCGAGGGGGACTTAGAGGACGTCATCGCGGCCGAAGACGTGTTCGAAGACGCCGCACGTGGCGATCGACCACCCGAGACCGCTCTCGAAGAAGTGTTCGGCACGACAGAGCCACTGGAGATCATCCCGCAGGTGATCACCGACGGCGAAATCCAGATCACGGCCGACCAACGCAAGGAGATGCAAGAGCAAAAACACCGCCAGCTGATCCAGCAGATCACGCGCAACGCGGTCAACCCCCAGATGGACGACGCGCCCCACCCGCCCGAACGGATCGAATCGGCGCTCGAAGAGACCGACTTCCGTGTCGATCCGATGGAACCGGTCGAGAACCAGGTCGACGAGGCCCTCGATGCGCTCCGGCCGGTAATTCCGATCCGCTTCGACGAGATTACCGTCGCCGTGCAGGTCCCGGCTGACTACGCCGGGGCGGCCCAGTCCCGGATCCGCCAGTTCGGAGACCTCGAACGCGAGGAGTGGCAGGCCGACGGCTCCTGGATCGGCGTCATCACGTTCCCGGCGGGGATGCAAAACGAGTTTTACGACCTCGTGAACGAACACACGAGCGGGGAAGCCGAGACCGAGATCGTGAGAGACGAGGACGACATCTCGACGCGGTAGCCGACCCACCACCTTTTGCTTTCGGGCGCCGACCTCCGGGTATGCGAACTGCCGTCCTCACCGAGACCGAGACGTTCGAACTGGAAGAGCGACCGCGTCCCTCGCCCGACTCTAACGAGGTCCTGGTGGCAGTCGAGGAAGTCGGGATCTGTGGCTCGGACGTGCACTACTACGAACACGGTCGGATCGGCGACTACGTCGTCGAGGATCCACTCGTGCTGGGCCACGAGAGTGCCGGAACCGTCGTCGAAGCGGGCGAACGAGTCGAGGGACTGACGTCCGGTGACCGAGTCGCGCTCGAACCAGGTGTGCCGTGTCGGCGGTGTGACCACTGCAAGCAAGGAGCGTACCACCTCTGTGAATCGGTCCGATTCATGGCGACGCCGCCACACGACGGTGCGTTCGCAGAGTACGTCACCTGGCCCGCGGACTTCGCGTTTCGACTACCTGACGGCGTTTCGCTCACCGAGGGCGCCCTCTGCGAACCGCTCTCGGTCGGGCTCCACGCCTGCGAGCGCGGTGGCGTCGGCACCGGTGACACCGTCCTGATCACGGGTGCCGGTCCGATCGGGTTGCTGGTGATGGCGGCCGCCAGGGCGGCCGGCGCGACCGACGTGCTCGTTACCGACGTGATCGAGGAGAAACTCGACCGCGCCAGAGACCGGGGTGCGGACCGGGCGATAGACGTTTCCGAGACAGATCTCGAAGCGGCGGTCGAAGCGTACACGGACGGCGTCGGCGCGGACGTGGTGATCGAAGCCTCAGGTGCCCAAGCGGCCATCCAGTCGACGGTCGATGCCGCCCGACGAGGCGGGACGATCGTCCTCATTGGCCTGGCTGACCAGGCGACGGTGCCACTCGACGTGCTCGCGATCATCGACAACGAGATCGATCTGCTCGGATCGTTCCGCTACGAGAACACCTATCCGACGGCGATTGACCTCCTTGCGGACGATGGTGTCGACCTCGAGGGTCTGGTCGACTTCCGATCACCTCTCTCAGAGATCGAAGCAGCGTTCCAGCGGGCGACTGACCCCTCGGTGGTCAAAGGCATGATTTCACTCGGCGAGTGAGACTGTCGCCTCTACATCGACGAGCGATGTCGCCACGAAAAGACAGTTGGCAGTGTGTGTCTGGCAGCTCCTCAAGGACAACGAGCGGAGAACGTAGATTACCCCTTCCTGAAGCCGACCAGGAAGCCGCCGGTGAAACCGGCACTGACCGGTAGTGCCGATAACAGGCTCATAATCCAGCCCGGCGGTTGACTGCCGGCAGCGTCCCCCGCTACCGTCGTCGCGTTGTTGGCTGCGCCGGTGATCGCTTCCCAGTTCACTTCGAGGATGCCCCGCGTTTCGAGGAACTTGAACAGGGCCAGCTCGATTCCGACGAGGATCGCGATAATCTTGGCGACCTTCTTGGCCGCGAAGCCGATGATGCCGCCGATCATAGCACCGCCTCCGAGTTCGAGGCCGACTTGCTGCAGCCCCGGCAGTTCTATCTGGAGTGCGAACTCTACCATATCCCTCTCCACAAGGTGATGCGTTAAGGCTTTTGTGCCCCGTGATCGGTTGGAACGAACCGACGTAAGCGGCGCCTACCGGTATTCCTATGGCCTCTATGTCTCGGAGAGTGGTTCCGTAGCGGTGGACGCCACCCCGCAGACTAAATAATCGGGCGGCGTAGTCCGTGGTGAGTGACGGCAAGCAAAACCACGGAGCGAACGGTCATCGCGAAGCGCGTCGACTCGGGAACGGCCGACACCGAGGAGATCCGAGATCTGGCCCGAGCGGCCGGCTACGAGATTGCCGGCGAGATCACCCAGACGAGGACCGAAGACCCCGCCTATCACCTCGGCGAGGGGAAAGTGACTCGACTGGCGAACGTCGTCGCACGCGAGGGCGCGACAGCGGTGGTGTTCGACAACCAGCTCGGCCCCTACCAGGTGTACAACATCGGCAACGAGCTTCCCGAGGGGACCCGTGTCGTCGATCGCTTCCGGTTGATTCTGGAGATCTTCGGCCAGCGCGCTCAGACCCGAAAGGCACAGCTCCAGGTCGAGCTGGCGGAACTTCGCTACGAGTTGCCCCGCGCGGAGGCAAAGGCCAGCCTCGCCAAGCGCGACGAGCGGCCCGGGTTCATGGGGCTGGGCGAGTACGACGAGAGCCGCGAGCAGGACATCAAGAATCAGATCTCGCGCATTCGAGACGAGCTCGACTCGATCGAGGAGACCGAGCAACACCGTCGCGAGCAGCGCCGCGAGTCCGGCTTCGACCTCGTCGCGCTCGCGGGCTACACGAACGCCGGCAAGTCGACACTGTTGCGTCGGCTGGCCGAAGACGTGGACGTCGACGAGAACGAGCAGCTCCACCCGGACCTCGATCCGACCGCAGAGAGCGAGGATCGGCTGTTCACGACGCTCGGGACGACGACACGACGGGCCGACATGGACCGCCGAGACGTGCTGGTGACCGACACCGTCGGGTTCATCTCCGATCTGCCTCACTGGCTCGTCGAGTCGTTCAAGTCGACGCTCGATGCGGTCTATCGCGCGGATCTCGTCTTGCTTGTCGTCGACGTGAGCGAGCCGATCGAGGAGATCCGCGAGAAGCTGGTGACGAGCCACGACACGCTGTACGAGCGCAACGAGGCCCCGATCGTGACGGTGCTCAACAAGACCGACACGGTCGATCAGGCGGAGATCGACCGCAAGCGTGCGGCGCTGTCGGGGCTGGCACCCAACCCAGTCGCCGTCAGTGCACGCGAGGGAGCGAACGTTGATACGCTGCTGTCCCGGATCCACGAGGACCTGCCGGAGTACGAGCGCGAACGACTCGTCATGCCGATGACCGACGAGACGATGAGCGTCGTCTCCTGGATCCACGATCACGCACACGTCGAGAGCGTCGACTACGGCGATCAGGTCGTCGTCGAGTTCGAGGGACGGCCAGCGATCGTCGAACAGTCGCGGGCGAAGGCCGGTGAACTCGTGGAAGCCTCGGCCTGAGACACCAGATCGCCGTCTCTGGCGACGCTACTCCCTCTCAATCGTTCTCGGTCCAGAGCGCCTTCGGGATCGCGTCCAGCAGGTCGGTCGCGACGAGACCGAACCCGTTTTCTTCGACGACGATATCGCCCGCTCGCCCGGCGGTGTAGGCCCCGACCGCCGCGGCGTGGCGGAGCGGCTGGACCGCGGCCAGTGCGCCGGTGATGCCGGCGAGCACGTCGCCGGTCCCCCCGACGGTCATACCGGCGTTTCCAGTCCGGTTGATTCGTGTGTGCTCGCCGTCCGAGACGATGTCGTAGACCCCCTTGACCAGGATCGTCTGGTCGAGCTGTGCAGCGAAGCGGGTGACCAGCTCTGCTCGTTCGCGCCAGTCGTCGGCGGTCTCGCCGCCCATGGCCCGGAGTTCGCCCTGATGAGGAGTACAGAGCAGTTCGGCGTCCGTGTCGAGATCCGGGACCACCTGTAACGCGTCTGCGTCGACGACGGCAGTCCCGTCGTAGGCTTCGAGGAAGTCGGCCACGGCGTCGAGCGTGGCGGCCTCGTCACCCAGGCCGGGCCCGAAGACGACCGTGTCGTGATCGGCGGCGAGATCCAGTAGTCCGTCGACGTGCAGCGGCGCGAGGTGGTCGCCGTCGAACGAGCGGACGATGAGGTTCTCGCTGTATCCCTGTAGCTCGCGTGCCACGGCACGGGGACAGGCGACCCGGACTAGGTCTGCACCGGCCCGGAGCGCGGCCTGGGCCGACAGTGCCGGCGCACCGGTGTAGGGGCCGCCGCCGATCACGAGGACCTCGCCACTGTCGCCTTTGTGACTCGACTGATCGCGGCTCAGCCGCAGGAGGTCACCGCGTTCGACGAACGTCTCGGCGGCGTCGGGGATGCCGATGTCGGCGACGGTCACTCCGGCGTCGAGGTCCGCCAGTCCCGGCTTCGTGTCGTGGAACGTGACGACTTCGTCGGCGTCGACAGCGGTCTCCGCGAGCGTTCCGTCCTCGGCGTCCATCCCGGACGGCACGTCGACCGAGACAACCGTCGCGGCGCCGTCGTTCATCGCTTCGGCGGCCGTCCTGGCCGGCTCGCGAAGCTCGCCACTGATCCCCGTCCCGAGCATCGCGTCGACCACCACGTCAGGATCCCGCAGTTCGAACTGGCTGGCGTCGCGAATCTGCTCGGTCTCGTACTCGGCTCGCTCCAGGGCTGCCCAGTTCTGTCGGGCGATGTCGGTCGTGATCGTCTCCGGGCGACCGAGCAGGAGGACGCGCAGGTTGTACTGATCGAGGAACCGAGCGGCGACGAAAGCGTCGCCGGCGTTGTTGCCCCGGCCCGCGACGACGGTGACGGACGCGTCGTCGTCCGCCACGCGATCGACGACTTCGGCGACCGCGTTGCCAGACGACTCCATCAACTGTACGCGAGGGACGCCCAGCGCAGCCGCGTTCTCGTCGACGACGGCCATCTCCGATCCCGTGATCATGGGCTGGCGTTCGGCTGGCTCCGTAGTAACTGTACGGGAGAGCTGGACCACAAACTATAGGTTCGATCGTGAAAATGCACAATCATGCAAAAACAATCACTCGACGGTGAGTGGCGCTTCTCGCAAGCTGACGAGGGCGAGTGGCGCGAGGCGTCAGTCCCCGGTGACGTGTACACCGACCTCCTCGATAACGGGGTGATCGAGGACCCCCACGTCGACGACAACGAACTCGGCGTGCAGTGGGTCGGCGAAACCGACTGGACGTATCGCCGTACCGTCGAAGTCGACGAACAGCAGGCCACAGAGGACCGTATCGTGCTCGTCTTCGACGGCCTCGACACGGTCGCGACAGTCGAGGTCGATGGGACCGAGGTCGGACGCGCCGACAACGCCCATCGCCGCTACGAGTACGACGTGACCGACGAGATCACGGCGGGCGACAACGAGATCGCGGTCACGTTCCACTCGCCCGTCGAGTACGGCATCGAGCGCCACGAGGCCCACCCCCACGAGGTGCCGTGGATGGACTACCCGATCGAACAGCCGGCGCGAAACTTCATCAGGAAACCGCAGTACCACTACGGCTGGGACTGGGGCCCCTGCCTCCCGACGATGGGCATCTGGAAGTCCGCTCGACTCGTCGGCCACAGCGACCCACGGATCCGCGAAGTCGCGACGAGTCAGGACCACAGCGGCGAGGGAGTGACCATGGACGTGGCAGTCCACGCGGACGCGCCCGAAGCGGGCGCGTACGACGTCGAAGCGAGCGTCGACGGCGTGACCGTCACAGAGACAGCCACCCTCGACGCAGGAGCGAATCGAGTCGATCTCTCGGTGACCGTCGAGGACCCCGACCTCTGGTGGCCCCACGACCTCGGCGACCAGCCCCTCTCGGAGCTTACTGTGTCGGTGGGTGAGGACACCAGAACCGAACGGATCGGCTTCCGCGAGGTCGAGATCGTCCAAGAGCCCGACGAGAAGGGACACTCCTTCGCCATCGCGGTCAACGGTCACCAACACTTCGCGAAGGGAGCCAACTGGATCCCGACCGAAGTGCTGCCCGGCCGCCAGCGCCCCGAGCAGTACGAGCACCTCCTCACGAGCGCGAAGGAGGCCAACATGAACGTCGTCCGCGTCTGGGGCGGGGGTCAGTACGAGCGCGAGCAATTCTACGACCGCTGTGACGAACTCGGGTTGCTCGTCTGGCAGGACTTCATGTTTGCCTGCTCGGCCTATCCGGCCGACGAAGAGTTCCTCACCACTGTGGAGGCCGAGGCCCGTCACCAGGTTCGTCGACTCTCGACACATCCCTCGATCGCGGTGTGGTGCGGAAACAACGAGATCGAGATGGGGCTGAACACGTGGTTCAGTAGCGAAGACAACAGAGACCAGTTGTGTGCCGACTACCGCAAACTCTTCCACGAGCGCCTGCCGACGGTGATCGAGGAAGAACATCCCGCTCGCCCCTACTGGCCGTCGTCGCCGTCCAGCGGTATCGACGCGGCGTTCGACGAGCAGGGAAATCCGACTGGCGAGGCACTGTCGTTCGACACCGGCACGATGCACGATTGGCGCGTCTGGCACTCCGGTGCGCCGTTCGAGGCGTACGAAGACGTGATCGCCCGATTCGACGCGGAGTTTGGCTACCAGTCCTTTGCTTCGCGCGAGGCGCTCTCGACGGTGCTCGACGACGACCAGATGAATCCGACGGCACCCTTGATGGAGCATCACCAGCGTTCGGAGGGCGGCAACGCCCGCATCGTCGAGCGGATGGCCGACTACTTCCGCATCCCCTTTGGCTTCGACGAGTTCGTGTACATCAGCCAGATCCAGCAGGTGCTTGCGATGCAGGTCGGCATCGAACACTGGCGGCGTAATCGGCCGCTCTGTATGGGGACGATATTCTGGCAGCTCAACGACGTCTGGCCCAGCGCGTCGTGGTCCTCCATCGAGTACGGCGGCCGGTGGAAGGCACTGCAGTACGCCGCCAGGCGGTTCTTCGCACCGGTGCTGGTGTCGACGACGGAGACCGACGACGAACTCGCCGTGTGGGTCACCAACGACGAGCGCGACAGCGTCGAGGGAACGCTCACGATCGAGTCCACGACGTTTCACGGTGAGTCGATCTTCGACTACAGCGAGCAGGTCGCAGTGGCCGGTGCCGACAGCCGGGAGATCGAGACGGTGGACGTCGACGACCTGACGGGCGAGTACGGCCGCGACGAGGTTCTCGTCCGCGTCGAGCACGACTGTGACGCAGAGTCGTACGCCAACTACGCCGTTCTCGACCGATACAAGCGACTGGCGCTCCCGGACCCGTCCCTCGATCTCGTTGTCGATGGCGACAGGGTGACCGTCAGTGCCGAGCAAGCGGCCCTGTTCGTCACGTTCGAGACCGACGCCGACGGCGTCTTCTCGGACAACTGCTTCCACCTCTCGGCTGGCGAAGAACGGACAGTTACGTTCGACGGTGACCGGACCGGTGACGCGCTGGCCACCGATCTCTCGGTGACCCACCTGCGGGACACGTACTGAGGGTCGAGGCGACCGCCCCTCTATCGCCGAATTTCGAACCCCTCGACACCGTCGGGAGCGCCGTACTCGACTTCTACGTTGTCGACCTCTGCACGAGGACTGCCCTCGTGGCACCACGCCACCATGGACTCGACCGCGTCTTCGGGGCCCTCGAAGACCGCTTCGACGCGACCGTCACTGAGGTTCTTCACCCACCCGTCGATGCCGGCCTCTCGAGCCGTGTCGCGTGTGTTCGCCCGGTAGAAGACGCCCTGTACGGTACCGCTGACGAAGGCGTGTGCGCGAGTTCGATCGGACATGGGCGAGAATAACGAGGGCGAACCCAAAGAGTCTGCCCTCACGGCACTGTTCGAACAATTCGTACGGGCGAGCGACCACTGTCGGTCGTTCCAGGGATACGGCACCGACTCCCACACTCTGAGCGTCGCCGAGAACTACTCCGGCTCGCCGTTGCCGCTCCGGAGGTAGTGGAAGACGTACGTCTGTGCGTAGCCCGCGTACTCGCCACCCAGTGCCTCGCGAATCGCCCGTGAGGTGTCGTCGTAGTTCCCCCGATCCGCTTCGGGGAAGTACTCCTCGATCGTCGTCCTGATCCACGTATCGAGCGGGACGGCTTCCAGAAAGTCCAGCGAGAACAGGAGGATACAGTCGGCGACTTTCTGGCCGACGCCGACGAACTGGGTGAGGTGCTCTCGGGCGTCCTCGTAGGCCAGTTCCCGTGCATCCCCGAGACTCGCCTCTCCGTCGGCTACCATCTGGGCGCTTCGCTGGACGTAGGGTGCTCGGTATCCCAGGCCGAGCTCTCGCAGTTCCGACTCCGAGGCCGCCGCCAGCCGTTCCGGCGTCGGATAGGCGTGGTAGGTCGATCCGTCGAAGGTCACTGCCTCGCCGAACTGCTGGCGGAGTGCTCGCTGCATGCCGTGGATGCGCGCGACCCGCATCTGGGCCGAACAGATGAACGAAATCAGCGTCGGGAACGGCGGATCACGGACGAGGCGCAGCCCCCAGTACTCGTCGTAGGCGTCCTGGACGACCGGTCGGTCGGGGGCTGTCGCCCGGATCTCGTCGAGATCGTCGTCGAGGCGGAGCAGGCGACGAACGTGAGAACCCGCGTCGACGCTGCTCTCCCACTCGATGTGACCGTCGCGCTGACGGACCCTGAGGACGTGTTGCTCCCCGTCGTCCCTGATCGTCGTCCAGTACCACGCGTCACCGCCGTACGCGCGCTCGGACTCGTACATCTGCTCGTCCTCGCGATCCCAGAGGTACGACTGGCCGCTCTCGACGGTCGACTGGAGGTCGAAGCCACCAGCCAGCGATTCCGTATCGATGTGGTCCCGCTCCATTCACCCGAAAGAGGGAGGCGACCGCTATCTGCGTTTCGAGTCATACGGAGAGTTGTCGGTCTGTCCCAGACTGACCGCACGACTGCGTGCGATCGACTGGGGAAACGTCGACAACAGTCCGAATCCGTCCACCGAACCTGTCGGTCAGGCCAACCTTCTTAATAGTGGCAATCAAACCCACACCCATGAACTGCAGAGTTGTCGTCGAGGCCGCTGTGCCCGTCTACGACGTCGAAACAGCAGACGAGGCCGTGCGGATCGCCATCTCCAAGACAGGAGAGATGCTGAATCCCGATCTCAACTACGTCGAGATCAACATGGGTGAGCGGAGTTGCCCGCACTGTGGCGACGAACTCGAACCAGCCTTCATCGCGGCCGACGAGAGCCTCGTTGCGCTCGAACTCGAGATGACCGTGTTCAACGTCGAACGCGACGAACACGCAGCACGCATCGCTCGCAAAGAGATCGGTCAACGACTGGAGAACATCCCGCTGGAAGTCCTCGAGATCGAGGAGATACCCGACGAGGACGACAGTGACGACGATTCGACGGACGAATCGGACGGTTCGAGCAACGGGGAGGCGGCTGACGAGGAGGCGACAGCGGAGAACCAGTCGGATGCTGACGACGACGTTTTGCCCGAGTTCGACGAGTTAATGAACGAATAACGCGGTGCTCTGCAGTTCGTATCGGGTGATGGGCCGATCGCTTTTCTCGTCGCGGTCGCTGGTGGATCACCGAACGAGCTACTGGTGACTGACAGAAGTTCAGTCAGCGGCAGCAGAAACAGGTTCTTTCTCTTCGGCGTGCATCTCGGAGGTAATGCCCTTCGCGAGGGCGAACACTGCGGCTTTGTGGTCCGTCTTCGATTTGTGGATCGAGGTCGGCTGTACGCCGAGTTCAGTGTACTTGTCGTGTTCCACCGTGTCCCCTGTCTCTTTCTCGTAGTGGTTCTGTACCTGTGCAAGCAGGCCGTGGAGATGGATGAGTTCCTGCTTCTTCATAGTCAACCTGATTTAGAGACTGGAGGGTTATAGTACTACTCTGGGTGTAGTTAACACACGTCCCTCAGTTACGAGCCGAGATTAGCCACATTCTACGTGATCGTTCATGAATAGAATATCGTCCATACTCCCGAAAACGACCCGCATCGGTACGTGATCACCGCGATTTGGATCGGCGTGATACGGATTACTGTGGATCTGTACTGAAACGATCGCACGACGGTGTGCGGTTGACCGGAAAACGGCGACAACAATCCGTATGAAGATTTTTACTCACCGGTCCGCTGGCATCGTGTATGGACTACGACGAGATGCTCGATCAGGCGATCGAAGAGACACCGGAGATCGAAGGCACGACCGAGCGGTTCGAGGTTCCGGATCCGGAGGTCCGCCAGGAAGGGAACGCGACAGTGTTCGAGAACTTCCAGGCTGTCTGTGACCGACTCGCCAGGGACGAGGAGCACGTCGTGAAGTTCCTTCAGAACGAACTGGGAACGAGCGGTCACATCGACGAAAGCGGGCGTGCGCGTCTGACCGGCGAGTTCAGGGCGGACCGTATCGCGGACGCTGTGGACGCCTACACCGAGGCGTACGTTCTGTGCCCGGAGTGTGGGTTGCCGGACACCCAGCTCAAGCGCGAACAGGACGCGATACTGCTGCGGTGTGAAGCCTGTGGCGCGCAGTCACCGACGAGCTCCTGATCACTGCAGTCCTTTCAGCGTCTGGAGGTCTCTATCAGTGCGTGCAAATTCTGCGAGCCGACGGCTCGCGTGGCAGTTCGGGCAGTGAAAGGTGTTGTCGTGGCGGGGAAGATCGGTCGGCGTCGACTCCCAGTCTTTCTGGCACTCGGGACACAGCAATCGGATGTACGCCTCGACCATGGTTGTCAATAACACGCAATCACCACCGAAAAAGGTTCGTGTCCCAGCAGCCGCCGCCTGCTCCGGGTGTATCAGACGGAGTATCGTCGATGCTCGTCAGCAGTATTCTAACTGGTGGCGACGATCGCCGGTAAATCGTGCAACAGATCAGTATCAGGCCGGCACGCCGTCGGCTTCCAGCAGTTCCTTGTAGCGGTTTCGGATCGTGACCTCGGAGATGTCTGCGGTGTCGCTGACCTCGCTCTGGGTCACCTTCTCGTTTGTCAGTAGTGCCGCGGCGTAGACGGCCGCGGCCGCGATCCCGACCGGTGATTTCCCGCTCAGGACGCCGTCGTTTCTGGCCGCGTCGATGAGTTCACGAGCACGGCGCTCGGTCTCGTCCGAGAGCCCGAGTTCGCTGCAGAACCGTGGGACGTAGCTCTCGGGGTCGGCGGGGGCGACTTCGAGCCCGAGTTCGCGGATGATGTACCGGTACGTCCGGGTCAGCTCCATGCGATCGACGCGGGAGACGTGCGTCATCTCGTCGAGGCTGCGGGGGTTGCTGGCCTGACGGGCCGCTGCGTACAGTGACGCCGTCGCGACGCCCTCGATGGACCGACCGGGGAGGAGGTCTTCGCTCAGTGCGCGCCGGTAGATGACGCTGGACGTCTCGCGGACGTTCTTGGGAAGTCCGAGCGCACTCGCCATGCGGTCGATCTCGCCCAGGGCCTGCTTGAGATTTCGTTCCTTGGAGTCTCGTGTCCGGAATCGCTCGTTCCAGGTGCGCAGGCGCTGCATCTTCTGGCGCTGGGAACTCGACAGCGAGTTGCCGTACGCGTCCCTGTCCTGCCAGCCGATGTTCGTCGACAGTCCCTTGTCGTGCATCATCTTCGTCGTCGGTGCACCGACGCGGGACTTGCTGTCCTTCTCGCTGGCGTCGAACGCTCGCCACTCCGGTCCGTGGTCGATCTCGTTCTCCTCGACGACGAGCCCGCAGTCCTCACAGACCGTCTCGCCGTGCTCCGCGTCAAGCTGCGTGTGTCCGCCACATTCCGGGCAGACGTCTTCGGTTTCTATCGATGTTTCTTCGCTCTCCAGTTCCGATTGAGCGCCCTGTTCGCCACTATTGATCCGCGTGTGTATCTCACTCATGATGGGTGTCTCGTTGCTGAAGACACAAACCTTAAGAAAGGAGTTCGTGTTCTTCTTAACAAGTAGTTAGTGCGAAAAGTATTTAAATGTTTCGGTTGGTGCGGTAACAATCCGCATGACGGCAAGGGTTCGGATCGACTTACTGTAAATTCGAAAGCGGATGTGATCGGGCGGTTGGGAGGGCCGAGCCACCAGACGGATCAGTCGAGGGTTACCCACGTCAGGAACGCCAAGCCGAGGGTCTCGAACACGTGCAACAGCATCATCGCCCGCCAGGCGATGGCCGGTACGCCGGAACTGAACCAGACCGACAGGTCCGGGTCGACGAGATAGTAGTACAGAGTCAACACGTTCTCCCCGAGCAGGAACACCGAGAACAGCAGGAGTCCGAGCGTGTGCTTCGAGCGGATGTCGTAGTAGTTGCGTCCCCAGATCACACTCAGGACGCCCAGCAACAGGACGTTCAGGCCTACTGCGGCCTGCGCAATCTCAACCCAGACGGCCATCGATACCACCTTTCGTGAGTTCGCTCATATACTCTTTCCCAAATTCGGCCATACTCACTTCTCCGCCTCCATGATCGTCTCGACCGTCTCCCAGTGCTTACGGGTGCGATCTGTCGGTAGATACACTGCCCCGTAGTCGTCGCCGCTGTCCTCGAGAATACCGTTCTCTTCGAGCACGTCCAGATGGTGTCTGACGGTCTTATAGTCGAGATCGAGGTCGTCTGCCAGCTGGTTCGCGTTTCTCGGACGCTCGTCGAGCGCCCGGAGGATGCGGATACGGTTCGCACCGCCCCGCGTCCCGGTCAACACGTACCAGAGGACAGCCTCCATTGGCCAATGAGACTCTCCCCTGCCACGTAAACACACTGCCAACAGGTGACGAGTATCCCTCTGCTGTCCTCTCATACGGACGGTTCTCGACGTTTCCCCGGTCGACCGCACGACGACGTGCGATCGATCTGAAACAGGCTGATAACTCGCTGTGTCAGACGGTGAACAGATGGCCCTCAGTGGGCACGTCGAACAGGCCGATCCGCGCACCGGCGTCCAGCCACGCGTGCCCGTACGAGAACGAAGCCAGTGCGTTGACCGGATCGTCGTCCTCGCGGAAGTGACGACCGTCCTCGAGATACGAGACTGCCATCTCGGCACACTCCTCGGCAGCGTCGTGCATCGGTGTCCCCTCGGGCGGTGCGATCTCGGCCGCGTCGACGGCCTCTGCGAGCAGTCCCTCGTAGCGGTCGGTCTTCTCCTGTAGATCGGCAGCCATACTGGGTCGCTATCGTCGAGGTACTAAGTGAGTTCTCCCTGTTTCCGGGTTCGTCTCATACGGAAAGCTGTAGACGTTTCCCAAGTCGACCGCACGCGGTCGTGCGGTCTCTGGGACAGACCGACAACGTTCCGTATCACCGGACAGCGCAACCTACAAAGCCCGGGATCAAGTATGGAGAGTTATGACCGAGGACGCTGTCGAACACCGGAGACTCATCATCGCTGGGACAGGGATCGCGGGGCTGACGGCTGCCATCTATGCCGCGCGATCGAACAACGACCCACTCGTCTTCGAGGGGGACGAACCCGGCGGGCAACTGACCCTGACGACCGACGTGGCGAACTACCCCGGCTTCCCCGAGGGGATCGGCGGTCCGGAGCTGGTCAACAATATGAAAGAGCAGGCCACGCAGTTCGGGGCCGAGATCGACCACGGGATCGTCGCCGACGTGGACGCGTCGGATCGCCCGTTCCGCGTCGAGTTGTCGAACGGCGACGCTTACACCTGCGACGCCTTCATCGCCGCGTCGGGGGCGAGCGCCCGGACGCTCGGCATCCCTGGCGAGGACGACCTGATGGGTTATGGCGTCTCGACGTGTGCGACCTGTGACGGCGCGTTCTTCCGCGACGAGGACATGCTCGTCGTCGGCGGCGGTGACGCTGCGATGGAGGAGGCGACGTTCCTGACGAAGTTCGCAGACACGGTCTACATCGCTCACCGCCGCGAGGAGTTCCGCGCCGAAGACTACTGGATCGACCGCGTCGAGGAGAAAGTCAAGGACGGCGACATCGAGATCATGCGCAACACCGAACTGCTGGAGATCCACGGCTCGGCCGAGGACGGCGTCGACCACGTGACGCTGGCCGAGAACGACAACGGTCATCCCTCCGAGAAACTGGACGACCCCGAAACCGAGCAGTTCGACTTCGACGTGGGTGCCGTGTTCCTCGCGATCGGTCACACCCCCAACACCGAATATCTGGAGGAGACGGGTGTCGAACTCGACGATGCTGGCTACATCGAGACCAGAGGCGGCGTCGGCGCCGACGAGACCGCCACTGGTGTCGAGGGGCTGTACGGCGCTGGCGACGTCGTCGACTACCACTACCAGCAGGCCGTCACCGCCGCCGGGATGGGCTGTAAGGCGGCTATCGACGCCGACGAGTACCTCGAAGGACTCCCGGCGGCCGACACGGAGGCGGAAGCGGCCGCCGAAGCCGACGACTGATCGGTCATCGGTACCCAGCGGATCACCGCCGCTCGTTCTTTCCGCACACACCGACCCGCAGTCCCTTTACGTGGAGGCGGCAAAGTGAGTGCTATGACAGACGACACTGTCACCGTGACGCTGGAAGCTGGCGACGAGAGCGACGAACTGACCGTCCCAACGGCCCTCGTAGACATGCTTCGGGAGGGCGACGAGTCGACCCCGCAGGTCGTCGGCGACATCGCCATGTTCGGCATGGCACAGCGGATCCACGGTGCCGTTCACCACTCCCAGGGCGAACCGGCCCCGGAGATCCAGGACGCGAACGAGGTCACGATGGAACTGTTCGAGGATCGCTTCGGCGCTTCGTTCGAAGAGCTCACCGGCCACGACCACTAGATCGAACCTATCTAGTCCTTCTCGTCGGCGACGGTCCACCGCAACAGGACGCCGTCGTCCATCTGCTCGACGCCATCGAGCGAGAGCTGTGGGAACTCCTCGACGAATCCCTCGCCGTCGGCGAGGGTCGGCGCGTCACGGCCGCCGATCACGGTCGACCCGACGAACACGGAGAGTTCGTCGACGAGGCTCGCCTCGAACAGCGAGAAGATCACTTCTCCACCGCCTTCCACCATCAGCTGGTCGATCCCGTCGCCTTCGAGCTTCGCCAGCGCAGTCACGAGGTCGACCCGGTCCTCGCCGGTGGCAATCACAGTTGCACCGGCCTCTTCCATCTGCTCGACGAAGTCCGTCGGTGCGGCCTCACTGACGAGCAAGTACGTGAGCGCCCGGTCGTCGAGCACGCTGGCGTCCGGTGGTGTCCGGACTCGGGAATCGGCGACGACGCGGGCGGGGTTGGGTGACTCCCCACGATCGTCGCGGGCTCGCTTGCGCTCCGGATCGTCGAGCGTCAACGACGGATCGTCGGCCAGTACGGTCCCCACGCCGACCATCACCGCGTCGCTCTCGGCCCGAAGTTGGTCGACGCGGTCGAAGTCGGCTTCTCCCGAGATCGCGATCTGTTCGCGCCGACGGGTCGAGAGCTTCCCATCGGCACTCATCGCGGCGTTGACGACGACGTGCATGCTCCCCCGAAGGAGTGAACCACAAAAACCCGTTACGCTATGCTTCCGATTTCTGCTTGGCGTTCTCCAGTAGCTTGCGTGCGTCGATCGCTTTCTTCCCGTGTTCGCTGGTCTGCATCTTCACGGCCGGACCGTCGAGCCACAGTTCCCGGAAGTCGACGACGACCTCCGACGACCAGCTCTTGATCCGTCCTTCACCCCGACTATCGATTTCGATAAAGGTTCGAGGTGTTCGCTGCTGCCCCATCGACCACTCGCTGTCGCCGAGTTCGATCGTCTCCACGTCGAGTTCTTCCCACTCGAAGATGACGACATACTGTGCCCGGGGATCGTCTGAACGGGCGTGATCGACACGCGTACGGGTCTCGAAGTCGACGCCGAAGTGGGCCGCCCAGAGCTCCAGATACTCGAAGTCGAACTTCTTTTTCCCCTTGCCCTCTCCGGACCTGTTGGTCCAGATGACGTGAGAGTCCGATGGTTTCTTGCCGAACGCGCCGCCCATGCTATCTCCTCACTCCCCGTCGTTCTGTCTCCCTGTTCGTCGTCGACTGGGTGACCAGCCCAGCCGGCGGTCCTCTCAGACTCGTCGACCCATTGGGTGTGTCGACCTCGACCCGTGCCATAGGAGCACATACGATTATCTCCAATAAAAACTTGAGGGCCGTTTAGCAACTCTTTATATACTGATGGCGCTGGTATCGATTCTGATTGCGATTCTCGGTGTGAATCGACCACCACCGAACGCTTTTCAGCGGCGCCGACGAACGGTTCTCCGATGACACTCGACGATCATGCCGAGGATCTCGCCTCCGACCTCGGTGTCGACAAAGAGGAGGTCAAAGAGGACCTGGAGAACCTGGTGAACTACTCCGTCCCGATGGACGAGGCCAAGCAGAGCCTCAGACGGAAGTACGGTGACGGTAGCGAGGGGGGCTCGACGCCGTCGAGCAAAGATATCGGCGACGTAACCCCAGACGATTCGAACGTGACCGTCACGGCTCGCGTTCTGACGGTCGGGAAGCGTTCGATCCAGTACCAGGGTGACGAACAGGTGATCTTCGAAGGGGAACTGGCCGACGAATCCGGGAAGATCTCCTACACCGCGTGGGAGGATTTCGGGCTCGAACCCGGGGACACGATCACTGCGGGCAACGCGGGCGTCCGCGAGTGGGACGGCCGTCCGGAACTCAACCTCGGGGAGTCGACGAGCATCGAGCTGGCCGACGAACAGCTCGACGTGCCCTACGACGTGGGTGGCGATTCGGAACTGACCGAACTCGCTCCGGGTGATCGCGGGATCAACGTCGAGGTCACGGTCCTCGAAGTCGAGGAGAAGACGATCGACGGCCGCGACGGCGAGACGGATATCCTCAGTGGTGTACTGGGCGACGAGAGCGGCCGCCTGCCGTTCACCGACTGGGACCCGCACGCCGAGATCGAAGCCGGTGCTTCGATCCGTATCGAGGACCTCTTTGTCCGCGAGTTCCGAGGTGCGCCGTCGGTCAACGTCTCGGAGTTCTCCGAGGTTTCGACGCTGGATCGGGCAGTCACCGCGACGGAGTCCGCCCAGCAGATGTCGATCCGCGAGGCGGTCGATTCGGGCGGCCTGTTCGACGTGGAACTGACCGGCAACATCATCGAGGTCCGGGACGGCTCGGGCCTGATCGAGCGATGCCCGGAGTGTGGTCGCGTCGTCCAGAACGGGCAGTGTCGCAGCCACGGCACCGTCGACGCCGTCGACGACCTGCGGACGAAAGCGATCCTCGACGACGGCACGGGGACGGTGACGGTCGTGCTCGACGACGAACTCACTGCCGAGGTGTACGGTGGTGGACTGGAGGACGCGACCGAGCACGCACGTGACGCGATGGACAAGGAAGTCGTCGCAGACCGGATCGCCGACCGGATCGTCGGGCTCGAATACGTCGTCCGCGGGTCGCTCTCGGTCGACGAGTACGGTGCCAACCTCGACGCGACGACGTTCACCCAGAGTGAGGACGATCCTGCCGACCGTGCTCGGGACCTCCTGACGGAGGTCGAGCGATGAGCAGCAACGAGGATCAGGGCGGTGCAGGCCGTCGAGAGGTCGCGTACCGTCTGTTCGCGTCGGAGTTCGACGACTCGGACTTCTCCTACTCGGAGAGCGACGAGGAACGGGCCCCGAACTACGTCGTGACGCCGACGGGCGCACGCGTCAACCGACTGTTCGTCGTCGGCGTCCTCACGGAGGTCGAGACGGTCAGCGAGGACTACCTCCGGGCGCGGATCGTCGACCCCTCGGGTCCGTTCGTCGTCTACGCCGGCCAGTACCAGCCAGAGGCACTGGCCTTCCTGGAGAGCGCCGAGCCCCCGGCCTTCGTCGCCGTGACGGGCAAAGCACGGACCTACCAGCCAGACGACAGCGATCAGGTGTACACCTCCGTTCGCCCGGAGTCTATCAGCGAGGTCGACGCGGCCACGCGGGACCGCTGGGTCGTCCAGACGGCAGCGCAGACCCTCGACCGCGTCGCCCGAGCGGCAGAGGCCAAACAGACGGAACTGCTGGGTGACGACCTGTACGAGGTGCTACTGGAGCACGGTGTCGAGGACGGGCTCGCGGCCGGCATCCCGATCGCGCTCGAACACTACGGGACGACCGCCGACTACCTCTCGGCAGTTCGCGACCTCGCAGTCGACGCGATGCGGGTCGTCGCCAACGAGCGTGACGAGGTCGAACCGCTCGGCGTCCTCCCCGACCAGGGTGACGACGCGTCGCTGGCGTCGCTCGTCGAGCGTCCGATCGACATCGATATCCACACCGACGAGCCGGCGGCCGAGGGAACCGAGGAACCGGACGCAGGAGCCGAGTCCACTGACGACGTGCGCGCCGGCACCGCGGAAGCGAGTACGGAGACGACTCAGACCGACGGTACAGAGACGACCGCCGCTGGCGACAGCGACGAGACCGTGGAAACACAATCCTCTGAGGAACCCGAACCGGAGACGACGGCGAGCGCGACCGACTCGGCGTCGGCCGACGACGCCGCTGCCGACACCGCTTCAGAGGGCACCGCCGGGACTGACGAGAGTTCGGCGGCGACAGTCGAAACGACCACGACGAGTGATGCGTCGGGGACCGCTTCGGCTGACGACGGTTCGGAGGCCGGTGCCGAGTCGCAGGTCGGCGGCGACGGGGACACAGACGAGACTGCGAGTCCGGCCCCCGAGACGGACACGGAAACGGATTCGAGCCCGGACGCCGAGTCGGACGATCTGGGCGACTTCGATCCGGAGTTCGACCTCGACGAGGACGAGCGCGAGGAGATCGAGTCCGAGTACGGGACCGAGTTCCAGAGCGGGACGGAGGTCGACGATCCGGGCGAGGCCGACATCGAGACGCCCGACCCCGAGGAGATTGCGGAGGAGGGGGCCCAGGCGGATGCAGCGGTCGACGAAAGCGAGACAGACTCTGCGTCGACGGTCGGCAACGAAGGGGCCGAAACGACGGCCATGGACGAGATTAACGACAGCGCGAGCGACGCGACGACGGACGCCGACGGGACGGCCGACGACACCGGTGACGCCGACGGAACGGCTGACGACACTGCCGAAGCCGAACCGGCCGACGACGTGGACCTCGAAGACGCTGTGATGGACGCGATGGGTGATCTGGACGACGGCGACGGAGCCGACCGTGACGCGATCGTCGACGCCGTCGTGGACCGCACCGCCAGCGATCCGGGGGCCGTCGAGGACGCCATCCAAGACGCGCTGATGGGCGGTCGCTGCTACGAGCCCGACGACGGCGTCCTCAAGCCGATCTGATGGGCGTCGAACCGGTCCCCGATCGACCGGCGGCGGTCGCCACGACCGACGGCCAGCGCCTGCTCGTGGTCGCTGACTACCACGCTGGTATCGAGCGGGGGCTCCGTCGGGACGGCGTCGAACTCGCCAGCGCTGCCGAGGCGCGCCGACGCCGGCTCCTGGCGCTCTTGGAGGAGACGCACCCCGACCGACTCGTGGTGCTCGGAGATATCGGCCACGCGATCGGGGAGCCAGCGGGCGCCGAACGCGAGGAACTCGTCGATCTCCTCGACGCTGTTGAAGTCCCCGTGACGCTGGTCCGAGGCAATCACGACGGTGAGATCGAGGCGCTCGTCGACGAAACGAGGTCTGCCGTCACCGTCACGCCCGGCCACGGCACCCGGATCGGTTCGGTCGGCTTCGCCCACGGTCACACGTGGCCCAGCCCGGACGTGCTGGCGGCCGAGGTGGTCTGTGTCGGTCACGAACACCCAGTCGTGCGTCTCGAAGATGAGGTCGGTGGCACCAGAGTCGAGCGAGCCTGGCTCCGGGGGCGAATCGATCCCGTCCCCTTCGAGGAGCAGTTCGACGGCGTCCTCGGCATCGACGCCGACCTGGTCGTCTTCCCCGCGTTCAACGATCGCTCGGGCGGGACGTGGGTCAACGTCGAAGGCCAGGAGTTCCTCGCCCCGTTCCTGCCCGACGGACTCGCCGGGGGGGAAGCATACCTGCTCGATGGCACTCGACTCGGGGCGTATCAGACGTTGTAGCGCCGGTAACTGTCCCTTACCGCCCCGGTATCGATGATATAACAATACTGGTGGCGCGCTAGCGGCGAAGCGAAGCCATGGTTACAGCGTCGAACCCGCCGGCCTCAGGCCCTCTCGGGCGCTGTCCGGACTGTGAGACGGAGCTTTCGCGCGCGAGTGTCCTCATCGAGTACGAGACGGGAGAGGGCGGGCAGCGGCGGTTCGCTGAGTGTCCCTCCTGTCGCGACGTGGTTCACCCGTCCTGAACGCGAAGAAGAGGCGGCCGATCAGACGTGATCGGCGGGCATGAGGTCCTCGAAGCGCTGATCCGCGAGCCACTCGCAGAGCCGACACAGGTGGTCGACGGCGGCCTCGAACAGTTCTTCGCCCACTGCGGCGCTGGCGTCGGTCTGATCGCCGAACACGCCGTTCTCCGAGTTGTCGATGGCGTCGTAGAACGTTCTGGCACCGTGGACGCGGCCAGTCGAGCCGTCCCAGTCGACCAGTCCCGTATCGCGCGCCTCCTCGATCCGGTCCTCGTGGACCAGATCGCCGGCGACGTGCTGGATCAGCGACGTCTCCTTGGGGCCGCCGTGTGGACCGGGGACCTCGAAGACCTCTTCGATCAGGTCCGTGATCGACTCGTCCCACATCCACTCGATCGCGTACAGCTCGCCGTCTTCGCGGAGCCGACGGCCCACCTCCCGGAGGTGCTCGACGTTGCCGCCGTGAGCGTTGACGTAGATCACCCGGTCGATGCCGTGCTCGGCCAGATTGCGTGTCATGCTCTCGACGAACTGGCGGAACGCCGGCGGGTCGACCGACATCGTCCCGTGGAACTGCATGTGATGCGCGCTCACCCCGACCGGAATCGTCGGCGTTCGCAGGTACCCCGTTCGCTCGGCCGCCCCAGTGGCGAAGGCCTCGGCTATCAGGTGGTCCGTCCCCTCGGGGAGATGTGGGCCGTGCTGTTCTGTCGATCCCACCGGGACGAGCGCGAGCGACTCCTCGTCGAAGTACGATCCCAGATCTGGCCAGGCCTCGGCGGCGACGTACATATCTGGACCTGGGGTCGGAGCGCCTTTATCCTGGCCCCACGCAACGCCCTTAACCTCGTCGAGCGGTTACAGAGGCCCGATGAACGAAGCGGGTCCGGCTGCGTTCACTGCGCTCGGTCAGCAGGTCCGGGACGCCCTCTCCGAGCGGGGGTTCACGACGCCAACTGAACCCCAGCGGAAGGCGATCCCCCCGCTCGCCGCCGGAAAACACGGCCTCGTCGTCGCACCCACGGGGACTGGCAAGACAGAGACGGCGATGCTGCCGGTGTTCGACGCCCTCGCACGAGCGGACGACCGGTTCGGGATCGGCACGCTCTACGTCACGCCCCTGCGGGCGCTGAACCGGGACATGCGCCAGCGCCTCGACTGGTGGGGCGAGACACTCGATCTGGAAGTGGACGTGCGTCACGGCGACACGACCGACTACCAGCGCCAGAAACAGGCCGACAATCCGCCAGACGTGCTGGTGACGACGCCGGAGACGCTCCAGGCGATGCTGACCGGATCGAAGCTCCGGACGGCGCTCGCGGACGTCGAACACGTCGTCGTCGACGAGGTCCACGAACTCGCCGCCTCGAAGCGCGGCGCGCAGTTGACGGTGGGCCTCGAACGCCTCCGGGAAGTATCGGGACCGTTCCAGCGGATCGGCCTCTCTGCGACCGTCGGCGACCCCGCGGAAGTCGGCCGCTTTCTCACCGGCGATCGGGGGTGTGAGATCGTCGAGGTCGACGTCGGGAGTCGCCTCGACGTGTCCGTGATGCGGCCGGAGGTGAGCGACGCCGACGAACGACTCGCAGGCGAACTGGCAACCGATCCGGAGGTCGCCAGCCACGTCAGGGCGATCGAGGACCTGATCGACGCACACGACTCCGTGCTCGTGTTCGTCAACACGCGCCAGACCGCCGAGGCGCTCGGCTCGCGGTTCAAGAAACTCGGGACGAACCTCGGCGTCCACCACGGCTCGCTCGCCAGGGAGACTCGGATCGACGTGGAAGACCGCTTCAAGGCCGGCGACCTCGACGCGCTGCTGTGTACGTCGTCGATGGAACTGGGGATCGACGTGGGCCACGTCGACCACGTGATCCAGTACGGCAGTCCCCGGCAGGTCGCACGGTTGCTCCAGCGGGTCGGTCGCGCGGGCCACCGTAGAGATCTCGTCTCGTCGGGCACTGTCGTGACCACTCACCCCGACGACACCCTCGAAGCGCTGGCGATCGCACGCAAGGCCCTCGACGGCGAGGTCGAACCCGCCGAGATCCACGACGGGAGCCTCGACACCGTCGCCAACCAGGTGCCGGGGATCGTCATGGATCTCGGGGAAGTGCGTGCGATGGAGGCCTACGAGCTCGTCACGCGAGCCTACCCCTTCCGGGACCTCACGGTCGAGGCCTTCGAGCAGGTCGTACGCGAACTCGGGGAGAACCGGGTCGTCTGGATCGACGAGGACAAGGACACGCTGGAGAAGCGCCGGGGCACCTGGCAGTACTTCTACCAGAATCTCTCGATGATCCCAGACGAGTCGACCTACGACGTGGAAGACGTGGCCTCGGGCGAGCAGATCGGCACGCTCGACGAGCAGTTCGTCGTCAACTTCGCGAACCCGGGCGAGGTGTTCATCCAGCGCGGGGAGATGTGGCGCATCACGAACGTCGACGAAGACGAAGAGGTCGTGACGGTGTCGCCGATCGAGGACCCCGCCGGCGAGGTGCCGTCGTGGGTCGGCCAGGAGATCCCAGTGCCGAAGGCCGTGGCACAGGAGGTCGGCGAACTCCGGCGCGTAGCGGGGCGACAGCTCCAGGACGGCGCTCCAGTCGAATCGGTCGCACGCGACCTTCAGCGACGATACGAAGCCGGTCTGCACACGATCGAGAGCGGACTCGCCCAGCTCACCGATCACGACGATCCCATCCCGGACGACGAGACGGTCGTCGTCGAGGCCCAGGGCCGCGAGGTCGTCGTCAACGCCTGCCTGGGCCACCAGGTCAACGAGACGCTCGGCCGACTGCTGTCGGCGCTCGTCGGCCAGCGAGCGGGATCGACCGTCGCGATGGAGGTCGACCCCTACCGGATCGAGCTGGAACTGCCCGGGAGCGTCAGTCACGCCGACGTGATCGACGTGCTGGAGACGACCGACCCCGACCACGTCGAGCACGTCATCGAACTGAGTCTGAAGAACGCCGACGCGCTGAAGTTCAAGCTCGCGCAGGTCGCCGCGAAGTTCGGGACGCTCAAGCGCTGGCGGGGGTCCAGTTCGAACCGCTTCGGGCGCGACCGCCTGCTCGCGGCGCTGGAAGACACGCCGATCTACGACGAGGCCGTCCGGGAGGTGTTCCACGAGGACCTCGCCGTCGACGCGACCCGCACCGTGCTGGCGGCGATCCAGTCCGGGAGCATCGGGATCGAGACGGTCGGTACACGGACCCCGATCGGGCTCGGTGGCCAGTCCTCGGGCCGGGAACTGCTCTCGCCCGAACACGCCGACGCCAGCGTGATCCAGACGGTACGAGAGCGCATCCAGAACGATCGCGTGCTCCTGTTTTGTCTCCACTGTCAGGACTGGCGACGCAAACAGAAAGTCGGTCGCGTGCGGAACCAGCCCGAGTGTCCCGACTGCGGTTCGACGCGCATCGCCGCGCTCAACCCCTGGGCCGACGAGGTCGTCTCGGCCGTGCGCGCCGACGAGAAGGACGACGAACAGGAGAAGATGACCGAGCGCGCCTATCGAGCGGCCTCGCTCGTCCAGAGCCACGGCGAGCAGGCCGTGATCGCGCTGGCGGCCCGTGGTGTCGGTCCGCACAACGCCGCTCGGATCATCAACCGGCTCCGTGAGGACGAGGACGAGTTCTACCGCGACATCCTGTCACAGGAGCGTGAGTACGCCCGCACGCAGTCGTTCTGGGGGTGATCGTCCGATCCCTGCCCGAACCGGTCCCCGTCTCGGGGTCCGGTCGCGCCGGTCTCCAGTTCTTTGCACGCTCGACGGGGCGACAATAGATCAGATAGTTTTTTGTCCGTGAATTGATCACCCAATAGCATGACAGAGACCGTGGTATCGGAACACAGGAAGTTACTCGAACGCTCGCCAGCCGAGCGCGAGGAGCGGGGTATCGGCGACGACAGGCTGGTCGAAGCGCTGCTCTCCGTGATCGAACACGGGGGACGCGAGGAGAAGGTCATCGCGGACTGCACTTTTCCGGAACTAGATCTCGACTTCCGGGCCGTCGACAGCGACAACAACTACCCGGTCGTCTTCCGGAACTGCACGTTCGAGGGGCCGATCAGTGCGATCGACGCCGACGTGACCGTCCCGGTCCGTTTCGAAAACTGCGAGATCGGTGGCTTCCAGTTCGAAGGGGCACGATTCGAGTTCGACCTCGTGGTCAGCGATTCGACGGTGACCGGCGAGATCGACGCCTTCGAAGCTCGCTTCGACGACCGATTCGACGTGACCGGATCGACGTTCGAAGCACCCGTCGCACTCGACGAGGGGCGCTTCGGTAACGACGCCGACTTCGACGGCGCGAGCTTCGAGGCCCGAACGTCGTTCAGGACCGCGACCTTCAGCGGCGCGTCGAACGAACTCGACGACAACGCCAGCTTCGAGGCGACGACGTTCGAGGACGAGGCCGACTTCCACCAGGCGACGTTCACCTACGGTGATTTCGGCGACACGACCTTCGGTGGACGCGCCGGCTTCGAGGAAGTCCACTTCACCGGTGACGGGCGGTTCGCCGGTGCGACCTTCGAAGCCGAGGCCGACTTCGACGAGATCGACTTCGGTGAGGACGTGGACTTTCGAGAGTCCGTCTTCGAGGGTCCCGCGGTGTTCCGTGGGGCGGAGTTCGAGGGGGGCGCGCGCTCGCTGGAGGAGGACGCCACTTTCGCCGGGGCCTCCTTCCAGGACGAACTGAACTTCCGGGACGCCCACCTGCGTGACGCCCGATTCGCCGAGATCACCGTCACTGGACACGCGTTGTTCGAGCGGATCCGGTTCGACGGCGACGCCGCCTTCGAATCAAGCACCTTCGAGGGCGAAGCGGACTTCGACGAGGCGCGCTTCTACGCCGACGCCGACTTCACGAACGTGTCCTTCGAGGGGAGAGCAGTGTTTCGCGGCGCGGAGTTCCAGGGCGGCGACAACCACCTCGAAGAGGACGCGAAATTCGACGATGCTCGCTTCTCCGAACGGGCCGACTTCGACGACGCGTTGTTCAGCTCCGCTTCCTTCGTCGGCACGGAGTTCGCATCGACGACGGACTTCAAGGGATCGACGTTCGAGCGCGCCGTCTTTCGCGTCGTCCCCGTCACCAACGAGAGCTACGTCGACTTCTCCGGGGCGATTCTCAAGGCCGGTGAGATCCGCCAGCCCGATGGCGGGTGGATACGCTTCGACCTGACCAACGCCAGCCTCGGATCGGTGGCGCTGTCGGCGGCGTCGGAGCAGGACCACCGCGAGCTTCTGGACTACTTCCGGTTCTGTAACACGGAGTTCAACGAGTTCGACGGCTACGACTTTGACTTCTCGGCCCACACCGACTACCTCGATCGCAACGACTGGTCGCTCCATCGGTTCGACGAGAACTTCGCCGACGTGGAGTTCGAGCTAGCGATGACACCAGAGACGATCGAACGGACCTACCTCAAGGCCAAGACGGCCGCCTCGAACGCCGGCCAGATGAAAGCCGCCGGCGAGTTCCGGGTCAAACGCCAGCAGTTTGCCCGCAAGAAGTACGTCGGTATCGCACGCGACGGCGCCACAGATCTGACGACCCGGCTGAAAAACGCCAGCCGCGCCGCCGAGAACGCCTTCCTCGGCGTGACCTGTGGCCACGGCATGCGACTTGGACGGATCGTCTCCGTGTTCGCGGTGTTCCCGCTGTTGCCGGCGATGCTGTACGCCTTCGGCGGGCCGGCGTTCGCGACGACCATCCCGCCCCTGTCGGACGCGCCGGGTCTGTTCTCACAGCAGGGACTGTCGATTCTCTACCGCAATATCCACTTCAGCTACATCAGCTTCCTCACGATCGGCTACGGCTACATCGGCCCGACCGGCGCGCTCGCCCGGTTTATGGCCGGCCTCGAGGTGTACATCAACGTCATCCTCTCGGGTCTGGTGCTGTACTGCCTGATCAAGCGCTCGGAGATCTGATACGGACAGTTGTAGACGTTTATCCAGTCGACCGCACGCAGTCGTGCGGTCGACCGGTGAAGACCTACAACTTTCCGTATAACGGGGAAAGACCTTTTCCGATCCTCGTCCAACCGCCGGCCATGACGGAGCGAGTCAGCGGCGAGGACGTGATCGTCGAGAACGCGACCGAGGACGTGATCGTGGAATCGGCCGAAGACGTACGGATCGAGGGTGGCAGCGTCGAGGGGAAACTGGTGATAAAGAACGCACAGGACGTGATCGTCGAGAACGGCGGCGAGGTCCACGTCGAACAGTCCGAAGACGTCAACGTCGACAGCGGGACCGTCGAGGGCGACCTGACCGTCGAGAACGCTCAGGACGTGTACGAGGACGACGGCCTGCTCTGATCGATGAGTGATGAGATTCGCGTCGTCGGCACCCAGAAGTCCCGATCGCTGGGCGAGATCGACGGCAGCGTCAGCGTCGAGAGCGAACGTGGTTCGATCGAGTTCACCGCCACCGACGACGTTTCGCTGACGATCGGGGGAGACCGCAACTCCGTGACCGCCGGCGGCAGCGACGCGACCGTCCGGCTCACCGTCGAGGGCGACCGCAACAGCGTCTCTGTCGCCCAGGCGCTCGACCTAGAGATCGACGCCGACGACGGGTCGGCCAACTCGATCAAGCGACACGGATCTGAACGTGAAGGGCCCGACCTCGTCCGCACCGACCGTTCAGAGGCCTACGCGGATCTTGGACTGTTCGACTACACGATGGTGTCCTACCAGACGCGGGCGACCGAGCGCGAATTCTGTCACAACTGCGGTGCGGACGCCGACGCGATCGTCCGTCGCCACGAGGAGAAAGTGCTGTCTGTCCTCGGCCTGACGCTCTCGGTCGGTGAGCGTACGAGTTCCGACGAGTGTCCCGAGTGTACGTCCTACGTCCCGGACGAAGCAGTAGCGCTCAGCGAGTCAGAACGACGCGAGATCTTCGGGTGATCGGTCGTCGGGCGTGCCGGCCGATTGGTCGTTCTGTGTTCGATCGCACTGTTCGAGACGCTGGAACGTCGTCTCCGTGTAGACGGCACAGTCGTGTTCCGGGTAGGTGTGCCACGTCTCGTAGCCACGGTCCCGGACTTCGATCGCCGTGACCGCCCGCTGGGCGAAGTCGTACCGCAGATCGAACGCCCGTTCACCGGGGAATCGCTCGATCGGATCGACGCTGATCCTCGTTTCGCAGTCGACGGCCCCGGTCTCGTAGCCGACCGTCGTCGATCGCTGGTCGTCGATCTCGATCGTCCGGCAGTCACCGACCGTCCGGTCGTCACAGGAGGCGACCTCGGCGAACCCGATCGAGGGGGCGCGCACGCAGTGGGAACTCCCGATGACCGCCAGCTCGAACGCGACGCCACCGATGGTGACCGTCGCCTCGTCGTAGACACTCAGTCGATCGGGGTTCGTGATCTCGTAGCCGAAGTGGAGCGCGTCGTAGTTCATAGGATTATCACGTCGTAGTTGGGATCGAAGACGCTGTTCGGTTCGACGCCCCGGTAGTGGGGGATCGCCTGCCACTGCGTGCTGGCATAGATCGAACGCATCCGTTCGTTCTGGACGGTACCGGCACGTTCCAGCGAAAGGGTGCGTTCGGGAGATGGCGAGAGTAGATAGTACTGCTCGCCCCGTTCGAGTTCGCCATCCCGGTCCAGATCCTCGTAGGTGCTGTAGTCGGCGTATCCCCGGAAGCCGGCGTCCCGGAGGGTGTTGACGTAGGCCATGTGGTGGTTGGCGAAGGCGTGTCGGGAGTACACCCACGTCGCGACCATCCCGTCGTCAGTGAGGTGGGTCCGCAGTTGCGTGTAAAACTCCGAGGAGTACAGCGGGAGCATGTCGTCCGAGCGCGCCCCGGGGAGATCGAGCAGGATCAGGTCGTAGCGCTCGTCCGTCGAGCGGAGGTACGTGCGGGCGTCCGCGACGTGGATGTCGAGGCGGTCGTACTCGTATGCGTCGTCGTGGTATTGTTCGAAGAACGGATGATCCTTCGTGTAGTTCATGAACTGGCCGTCGATATCGACCTGATCGACCGTGACGCCGTAGTCGCGCAGGTAGTTGGCGGCGATCCAGTCGCCCCCGCCGATCAGTAACACCTTCGTCTCGGACCCGTTCTCGAACTGGGACATCGGTACGTCGACCAGCCCCTCGTGGTAGGCGTCTGCCCACCGATCGCACAACTGTATCGCCATGTCCAGCCGCAAACAGATGTCGGTGCCCGGTTTGTCCGCGAGTCGGCGCTCGTAGAGCACGGCGTCCTGGTACTTCGTCGTGTACCGTTCGGTCACGTCGACACTGGCCGTCCCGGGCGGGTACTCGTCCTCGATCGACCCCTCGACGTACAGCTCGGTCAGCGAGTCCTCGACCTGCTGCTCGTTGACGAGGACGCCTGCGTAGACGCCCGTGACGAGCAGGCCGATCATCAGGAGGGCCTTGCTGCTCTGGGTGAACCGCACGGAGAACGCCAGCGCTGCGACGGCGTTGAGGAGGCCGAGGACGAAGATCGCAGTGATCAGCCCCATCGAGGGGTAGAGGACGAGCGCGTAGACGACCGTTCCGACGAGGCTACCGAAGTAGTCGACCCCCAGCACCTCGCTGAAGGCCGAGCGCTCGCTCTGGACCATCGACGACAGCAACGGGATCTCCAGCCCAGAGAGGATCCCGACGGCGACGATCGGGAGGTGTGAGGCGACGAGGACGATGGTGTTCTTGGCCGGAAACTGCAGATCGGGGACACTGTTGAGCAGAATCATTCCCAGCAGCCCCAGTGGCCCGACGACCGCGAGCAACACTTCGATCCGGAAGAAGTTGGTCTCGTCTTCGTCGAAGTAGTTGTACAGGACGGCCCCGATCCCCAGCGAGAACAGGTAGAGACCGATCGTGATCGAGTACCGCAACACGGTGCCCCCGAAGAGCACGCGCAGCATCTCAGAGTAGATCAACTCGTAGACGATGCTACAGAAGGCGACGATCAGCGTCAACCCGAGGAGGAGGGCTCGCTCGGATCGCAGTGACGGGGCGCGGATCGAGGGCACGCGTCAGAGCCGGGGCGAGACCTTCCAGGGGTTCTCGACGTCGTAGCTCGATCCGTCCTCGTCGACCTCGAAGTCGACGGCTTCCCAGCCGAAGTCGTGGGACCCTTGCTCGGCCTCGAGTTTCGACCCGACGCGGTACCAGCCGGGCCGGACCTCGCCGTACGTCAGCGTCTGCTGTTCCGGATCTTCCCACTGGTTGTCCCAGTCGACCGGACCCGGCTCCGGAGGGTCGTTAGAGTACTCGTCGGCAGTGCCGAGGTGCGCGATCCCGACCGCCGCTACCGCGGCCTGGTAGGTCCTGATCTCGTCGTCGTGCTCTCGTCGCCACTCGTCGTCGTCGTCGTGACCGTGATAGATCGCACGCCCGTGTGCGCCGTGTGGGGCAGAGCGGTAGCCGCCCGATCCTCGACCGGTCGCACCGCCTCCCCGGCCGCCGCCCTTCTGGGCGCGCGCACTGCCGACGATCGGCAGAGCACTCGGGGCGACGTTGAGACTCGCGCTCACGTCGGCCCTGGATTCGACCCTGGGATCCGACACCAGCGGGATCTGGAGGGTTCCGGAACTGATCTGCAGTTCGTCGAACACTTCCGACTGCCGTGGAGGGTTCGGTGAACTGCCACTACAGCCTGCGAGGGAGCCAATTCCGACGAGTCCGAGCGCACTCGCGCGGACGAACGAACGGCGGTCCATATTTCAGCAACAATTTAGTTGCGATAATGAATGTTTCGGTGAACCGTCCCGTCAAACTCGTGGGGAGATCTTCCAGGGGCTCTCGATCCGGTAGCCCACACCCATTCGGCCAATTTTGAAGTCGACGGCTTCCCAGCCGAAGTCGTGATCGGCCTCGCGGGCCGAAAGCTTCGCACCCACGCGGTACCAGCCGAGTCTGATGTCGTGGTAGGTCAGCATCTCCGCGGCCGGACTCGACCAGATATGGTCCCACTCGAGCGGTCCCGTCCCCGGCGGATCGTCCGAGTACGCGGTCGCGACACCGACGAAGGTGACGCCGATCCGTTCGTAGGTCGCTGGGATCTGTGCGATCTCGTCGCTGTGCTCTCGTCGCCACTCGTCGTCGTCTTCGTTGCCGCGGAAGATCGCGCGGCCGCGGTTGTCGTGGGGTGCCGACGAGAATCCCCCCGTCGCACGGCCACCGGCGCCGCCGCCGGTCGTCTGCCCGCGGGCGTCACCGACGAGTGACAGGGACGACCGGCCACTCCCGGCGACGTTCGCGTTCACGGACGAGTCGGCCCGGGTCTCTACCCACGGATCCTCGACCAGCGGGAACTGGATCTCTTCGGTCGTCACGTCGAACTCCCGAAAGACGTTCGACGTGCGGGGCGGGGCTGGTTCACTCCCACCGAGACACCCTGCGAGCGAAGCGACACTCGCCATGCCGACACCGGTCGCCTGAAGGAACGTTCGGCGTTTCATTCACTCTGAGATGCTTTGTTATTGGTATTAATATTGTCTAAAGACAAATCATCGTTGAACATTCCACCGGAGAGGCAGAAACGCCTAAACCCGGTCCCCATCTGGACACGCACATGCGACTGGAGGAGTACTGGGGCGTCGGGCCGAAGACGAGCACGTTGCTCACTGAGGAACTGGGCGTCGAACGCGCGATCCAGGCGATCGAATCGGCAGACACCCGCGAACTCACTGCTGCGGGACTCTCTCGCGGCCGGGCGACGCGCATCCTCCGCCGGGCGACCGGCAAGGAGGCGATGGAGCTGCTGGCGACCCGTGACACGCGCGACGTGTACAAGGAATTGCTCGACCTCGCGGAGGAACACGCCGTCACCGACCACGCTGCTGATCGGATCCGCGTGCTGACACCGTTGCCCGACCGCGAGGCGATGGAGAACCGACTCGCTGCGGTGCTGGCCGCGCGCGACGCCTGGGCTGCTCTCGACGAGGAGACGAGATCCGGCGTACTGGCGTCGTTCGATCGCTACGACAGCGTCGCGGGCGGTGAACTGTCGGCTGTCCGGACGGCAATCGCGCTGCAGGACACTGGCGTCGACGCCGGGGTCTTCGAACCGATCGCGACGCTGGAGACAGCACGACTCGACGACGCTGCGCGAGCACTCGCCGGATTACAGGGGGCGGGCGACCGGGTCGGTGAGGGTGCCGACGACGAACTCGACGCGCTCCGGGAACGACTGGGGCAGGTCGAGGACCTGGCGGCCACGTCCGCCGAGGTCGTCGAACAGCTACAGTCCGACGCCCGTCGGCCCGACGAGTTCCAGGACGCGCTGACGCGTCACCTGACCGACGAGACCGGTATCGACGCGGCCCGCGCCCGCGACGCGATGCCGAGAGAGGCGACCGACGCCCGGGACTACGTCGAGACGGCGCTGCGCGAACTGGCCGGTGACCTCCGCAGCGCCGTCGACGAACGGGAGGAGACAGTCGCCGCGACGCTGGAAGACGACCTCGCGGCCGCCCGCGAAACCGTCGACGCCGCGGTCGAGGCTGTCGACGACGCCGCGTTGTACGTCTCGCTGGCCCGTTTCGCGCTGGCCTACGATCTCACGCGACCGACGTTCGTCGAGGACCGGGACACCATCGCTGTCCGCGGTGCGCGCAACCTCGCGCTGCAGGACGGTGACGTGGCAGTCCAGCCCGTGACCTACGCCGTCGGTGACCACGACCTTCCCAAGGGCCGCGAACCGCCGACGGGCGACCGCGTGGCGGTCCTGACCGGCGCCAACTCGGGCGGGAAGACGACGCTGCTGGAGACGCTGTGTCAGGTGCAGTTGCTCGCCCAGATGGGGCTGCCCGTGCCGGCCGACGACGCCGAGGTGAGTCTCGTCGACACGATCGTCTTCCACCGCCGCCACGCGTCTTTCAACGCCGGCGTCCTCGAATCGACGCTGCGCTCGGTCGTCCCGCCGCTGACCGACGCCGGCCGGACGCTGATGCTCGTCGACGAGTTCGAGGCGATCACCGAGCCGGGCAGCGCCGCGAACCTCTTGCACGGCCTGGTGACGCTGACGGTCGAACGCGACGCGCTGGGCGTGTTCGTCACACACCTCGCGGACGACCTGGAACCGCTGCCCGACGCGGCCCGCACCGACGGTATCTTCGCCGAGGGGCTGTCGCCCGATCTCGACCTCGAAGTCGACTATCAGCCCCGCTTCGAGACGGTCGGCAAGTCGACGCCGGAGTTCATCGTCTCCCGACTTGTCGCCAACGCTGCCGACCCGGTCGAGCGCAACGGATTCGAGACGCTCGCACAGGCCGTTGGCGAGGAGGCCGTCCAGCGGACCCTCTCGGACGCTCGCTGGTCCGAGAGTGAGGGATAGCTGTCGGACCGGAGCGGTGGTATTGACAAGGCCTCGGCCCGAACATCTAACCGATGGGAATTCAGAAACTCCTCCCGGTCACGTACGCATGGCTCGTCTTTCAGGGACTGCTCGCCTCGCTGCTCCCAAAACAGGCGATCAAGCTGAACAACCGCCTCATGCTGACAGGATACGAGAATCCAGAGGAACTTGATCCCCAGGCGTGGTACGTCAGAAACACTCGTGTAGCCGGTGTCGGGATGCTGACCGCCGGTCTCGCTGGCCTGCTCTCGGTGTCCCAGCTCGACGAGGACGAACCCGAAGTCGACGTCGAATCGGACGCCGGCGAGGAGTCGCCGGAACCGATCGAGGTCGACATCGACGACGCCGAATAAACCGACCGCTACTTCTCCGTGGGCTGGCGCTCGTCCGCTCGCTCCGTGACTGCCAGTCCGTTGACCTCCACGATTCCGAACCCGTCTTCGAGCGCCGCTTCGAGCGCTGCCGGGACGTCGTCGCCGGCAACCTCGGCGGTCACTTCCACGTCGACGTCGACGTGGATGTCCGTCCAGGTCGGATTGACGCTGGTGACGCGATCGATCGTGATAGCCTCGACTGCCTGAACGTTCGCGATCACGTCCGCGACGCCAGCTTCGAGGTCACCAGCCTCCCCGCGCGGGACGCGCAAGGAGACGTCGGCCGTTGCATCGACCGTCTTGGTCGCTGTGAGCGACATAAAGCTCCGCCGCGAGTCGAACGCGAACGCGGCCATCAGGCCGCGGCTGGTACCGACCAGCGGAGCGGTCAGCGGGGGGTGATCCATCGATCTCGACGAACAGTCGCCAGTGATGCCTCTCAGGGGGCAGTCGCGACTGCTCGTCGTCACTGGACACCCGCGATGGGTGTCACCACGACGCGGCGTCGTGGATTCGAGGGTCCCACCAGGAGTCGAACCTGCCTGCCGAGCGGACCCGACAGGAGTCCATCACTGTGAGACGGAGGGTTGTAGACCAGTATCCAGTCGACCGCACGCAGTCGTGCGGTCGATCTGGGACGGGTCTACGACTTTTCGGCTTGACGATGACGCGGGACACGGGGTCGACGGGTCGGAACTGTCGTCGACACCGGGGAAACCCAGAACGTGGCCCGCGTCGGTCGCGTTACGCTGCGATCGATGCGGGCGGACGATACCAGGTGTCCAGATTGACACACCGTCCCACACCACTAATCCCGTCGATCATGCGGGCAAATGCCCTGAGATCGACGAACCGCCCACTATCGGGCCAGCAGGCGGATGTCGGTGATGGGTTGGTCGTGTCGTGCATGTGGAACACCTCTGAGACGGTCGGTCGTCGATTCGATACGAATCGACGGCCGCCCTCTGTATCGAGGGTACGTAATAATCGTTACAGAGGATGATATATTAAATCTTTTTCACGAGTGTCAACGTCCCACATGGTGCTGGCCGGCGGGCCGTGGAGCCACCGTTATCAGACTGCCAGGCGAGGACGGGGTATGGAACGGTACGATCAGCTGTATCGGCTCTACGACGAGTTCGATACGGCGACACTGCGGGCCTACCAGGAGTTCGTCGACCTGTTCCCGCCGGTCGACTCCCGCGTCGGGCTGGATCACTGGCGCGAAGCCAGCGACGAACTCGACGAGCGAAAGCGAGCGATCCGCGAGGGGTATCCCACGACGGGTGAGCGGTACGCCGCCATCGCGTCCTACCTGGACCGCGACCAGGCGTTCACCGCGCTCGATCTGGCGACGAAGTACGGGCGGCCGGTGAACGCGCTCGTGCTCGACGTGGACGAAACCCTCCGGAGTGCCGGGACGACGGACAACGAGATCCCCCGCGAGACGCTCCACCACCTCCACCTTCTCCACGAGGACGGCGTCCCGATCGTGGTCTGCACGGGCCAGACCCTCGAGAACGTCAAGGGGTTTCTCGTCCAGGGCCTTGGCAACGAACTGGTGCACTCGGGCGATCTGAGTATCGTCTACGAATCCGGCAACGGCGTCTTCACGCCCAGACAGGGCGATCAGACGAAACAGCTCCTCTACGAGACCCTGGACGCGGAGATCACGAGCGTCTTCGACGGCGTCCGCTCGCGCATCCTCTCGGCCGCACCCGACCCGATCGCACGGGGCTGTCACCTCCAGGGCAACGAGTTCAACGTCACCCTCAAACCCAACGCGGAGACCGGCAGCACGCGAGCGGTCGAGATCGTCGACGACGGGCTCCGCTACCTGCTGGACCTGCTGGGTGACAGTGTCGCCGGGGTGATCGATGCAGACGTGAACGATCCGGGTCACTGGGCGCGGGCGTACTTCGCACGGGACCCCGAGATCCGTGCCGTCCTCGAAGACGCTGGCGAAGGGCCGGAAACGAGCGCCGAGGAGACACCCGACGAGCTGGCGGCGATCTACGAACGGATCGACGTGGGGTATTACGAGGGCGACGCTGCCGAGATCGTCAGCCTCGAACTCGACAAGCCGACGGGCGTCAGGGCAGCCTTCGACGTACTCGGAATCGACGAACCATTCGCGCTCGCGATGGGCGACAGCAAGAGTGACCTCCGGGTTATGGAGTGGCTGGAAGCGGCCGAAGCGGGCGTCGCTGCCGCGCCGAAACACGCCTCCCGGGACGTACTCGACCACGTCGTCCGGACGGACGAACTCCTCTTCGACGAAGGCGACGCTGCCGCTGTCCTCGAGATCGTCTACGGGCTGAACCGTCTGGTGACGACGGCCGACGGCGGCGAACGGCGAACGACAGATTACGGGGCAGACCCGTGACCGACGACCCCCGATGTCGCCACTGTGGGGAGCCACTCACCGTCGGCCTGCTCGCGACCGGCCGTCGAACCGGCTGTCTCAACGCCACGCCGATCGTCGGATCGTGTCCGAACCACGGTCCCCTCGGTCCTCATCACGTCACCGAAGGGTGAATGCCACTCTCGGAAGGACCGACGCTACGACTGCTCGCGCGCGGCCTCGACGTGAGTGAGCGCTTCCGCTGGGGTCATCCCACGGACGCCACAGGCACACGAGCGCAGTTCCGGATCCGAGAGTTCGTCGACCTTCACTTTTCGAGCGCGTTCTAGCGACGCCGTCTCGGGATCGTACTCGAAGTACAGCCGGTAGCTGACCTGTGCAACGCCTTCGATGCGGTGCTCCTCGTCAGGGTCCGGGTTTTCGATGGCCTCCTCGTGCTCGGCCTGCATCGCGTCTTGCCACTCGTTCAGGGTCGCTTCCGGGTCGCGGTCGTCGGTCATATCGGCCCCTCGTCCCGGATGGAGAAAAACCATCACACTACCGCTCGTCGATCCGTGGCCCGTTCACCACTCCGTCGCCCTGGGACTCCCCTCGGATAGCGACAGCCGACAGTATCAGGACGGCGGTGCGTCCCACTCCTCGCCGTTGTCCTCGGGTTCGTAGTCGATCACGTCACGGGCGTGCGAGATGTCGAACCACCGCCGGTCGTTGTCGCTGACGCCGTAGAACACGTCGAAGTCGACCGACTCGTCCAGCAGGCACTGCTCGACCATGTGTGCGTGATCGCGCCGCGACTGCCACATCCCCTTCATTCGCGCCACCTGTTCGTCGTAGTCCTCGCTGCCGCGTTCGAAGTCGCCCCGCTCGACGCCCGCCTCGGCGTCGCCGTACGGATGATCGTACTCCGGATCTCGGACCGCACAGATCCGGAGCGCGTACACCGAAACGTCGTGCTCGTCGGCAGCGAGTCGCCCGAGGCCCTCGGCGTACACCTTCGCAGTCCCGTACATCGAGTCCGGGCGCGGCGCGACGGTGTGATCGACCAGTAGATCGTGGCCCGGCTCGTAGATCTCGGGTCTCCGCTCGACTTCGTACAGTCCGACGGCGTGGTTCGAAGAGGCGTAGACGAGCGTGTCCAGCCCCGTCTCGGCCGCCGCGCCGATCACGTTGGCGTGGAGCTCCAGGTTCTCGGCGTGGGCCCCGCTCCACGCGATCGACTGATCGGCCGGCCCGCCGCCATCCATCGGTACGTGCGCGAGGTGGATCACCGCGTCCGCGGCGGCGACGTGTTCCACGACTTCGTCGTACTCTCTTGCGTCCGCGACCACCGACGTGACGTTCGGATCGGGATGTTCGGTCACGTCGAGGCTGGTGAACTCGTAGTCGTCCTTGTCGGCCAGCTGGTCGGTAATCGCCGTCCCGACGGTCCCCGCACCGCCAGTGATGAGGATCTCCATGTCCACTACTTCGCCGAGTAAATCCTAATTGTTGTCGACTGTCAGGGCTCGACGAGCACCTTGATCGCCGCCCGATCGTCCATCGCCCGGTAGCCCTCGGCGATGTCGTCGAGCGACACCCGCTTCGTGAAGATCGGCGACGGATCGAGCGTCCCGCCGAGCACGTCGGCGAGCAGATCCTCGGCGTAGGCTCGGACCGGCGCGACGCCGCCCCGCAGCGAGATGTTGTCACCGAAGAAGTCGAAGATCGGGATGCCCGCGTCCTCGACGCCGTGCGGGACGCCGACGTAGCCGACCGTGCCACCCGGCCGACAGACGCCGACGGCCTGCTCCATGGCGCTGGCCGCCCCAACACACTCGAGCACGTGCTCGGCGCCGCCGTACGTCAGTTCCGTGACGCGGTCAACCACGTCGGTGTCGCCACCGCCCAGCACCGTCTCCGTCGCGCCGAACGATTCGGCGAGTTCGAGTCGATCCGGATGGTGGCCGACGGCGACGATACGGGACGCTCCGAGGCGCCGCGCTGCCAGGACGCCACAGAGCCCGACGGCACCGTCGCCGATGACGACGCAGGTATCCCCGGCACCGACGCCCGCGCTGACCGCGGCGTGGTGACCGGTCCCCATCACGTCGGTCAGCGGGAGCACGGCTTCGAGCGCGTCCTCGTCGTCTGCGTGGCGGTCTGGGACGCGAACGAGCGTGCCGTCTGCGTGCGGTGATCGGACGTACTCGCCCTGAGCGCCGCCGTTGTCGCCGCCCCAGCTGTCACCGTTGACACAGGACGTGTGGAGCCCTCGCCGACAGAACTCGCAGTGGCCACAGCTGACGACGAAGGGGGCGAACACCCGATCACCGGGCTCGACGCTTCGAACCTCGTCGCCGACCGCTTCGACGACGCCCATCGGCTCGTGTCCGACGCGCGAGCCGTCGTCCCTGTCGCTCTGCCCACGGTAGAACCACAGGTCAGATCCGCAGATCGCGGTGTGAGTCACGCGGACGATGGCGTCTGTCGGGGCTTCGATACTCGGCCGGGGGACGTCTTCGACCCGGATCTCACCGGGCCCCCGGAAGATTGCTGCGCGCATACCGATGGCAACGGCGAGGAGGGGCAAAAGTTGGGTGGCTAACTGCAGGCGAACCTTGATGTGTACACGCCGAATTTTCGGGGTATGGCGACGGCATCGCTCTCGGAACCGCAGGTGCTTGCCCACACCAAACGTCGGCTCTTTCCCGCGGACGACGAACCCGACACCTACGCGGTCGTCGACACCCAGTTCGCGATGGACGAGTGGCTGCCCGATCACCCGATCCCGTCAACGGTTCGAGAACAGTTGTCTCCCTTCAACCACGTCCGGGTGGGCTCGGGCTATCCGGATCTGGTCGGCGTCCGACGACTCGATTCGGAGTTTCTCGCAGTCGAGCGGTTCGGTGAGCAGCCACCGCTCGTCGCGATCGAAGCGAAGGGGTACACCGACGCGGGGACCGTCGACGTAGAGCGCGGTGTCGTCCAGGCATACGATCGACTCCACGAGGCGAACGCTGCCTTCGTCACAGCCCCGGCCGAAGCCATCACAGAGTCCACCCGGACGCTGGCCCGTGAACTCAACGTCGGGGTCCTCGGCGTCGGTCCCGACGGGACGGTCGACTCGCTGGAGATCCCCCGTATCGTCGGTAACCACGTGTCCGACGAGGCGACCGCGATCCGTTTTCAGGCGACGGCACAGGGCGTCGCCGACAGGTCGTTCGGCCTCAACCATCCGAAGAACTACCTGGCGTATCCACTCGCTGTCTACCATCCCGACGACACCGACACGGTGCTCGCCGATCGTGTTGTCGGGGCCGTCGACAGCGCCCGGACGGGTGCGGTGTTTCTCGGACTCGTCGACGAACGGCCTGCGGTCGAACTGACGCAACTCGGGGAAGAGATCGTCCGGTTCGCTCTGGCTCGCTATGGTTCGGTCGACCGCGCGCTGAACGCTTTCGAGGAGTGGCAGGGCTCTCGGAAACGATTCTGCGACATCGCGCCGGAGTGGGGGCTCGTGGCCAGACGCGTCGTCTGGGCGTATCCCGCAACGCAACTCCTGGTCGAGGAGTTACAGACGATGCACGAGGACGGCGTCACTGCTCCGTCCCTCCTCGATCTGGTCGAGTGGTTACACGCCCACCACCCCACGTTCACCGTCGAACTGTTCGTCCGCGGGTCCGACGAGACCCGGCGCCGCGTGCTCGACGAGGATGGTGAACTCGACCGCGAGGCGCTGACAGACGGGAGCGTTTACCACTCACCGACCGTCTTCCAGCTCAAGGCGATGCTGTACCACGCCGGTGTTCTGGCCGACCGCGGCGCCGAACCCCACCGGCTCGATCCGACGAGTGACCGGTGGACGCTCCGGGAGCCGCTCGACTCTCACCGGTTACGGTGACGAGGGCTGCACTCTCTCAGAACCGCCATAGGTGTCCGCCAGGGATTCGAAGCCGATGCCAGACCTCTTTGCAGTCGGTCTGCAGTGAGTTGGATTCATGAGCGAGCGCTCGGTTTTTCACCCATTACGTTCGTTCAGAAGAGTGCTCCGTCAGGGATTCGAACCCTGGTCCTTGCCGTGAGAGGACTAGAGACCCCCGGGCCCGAAACCCAGGTGTTTGCCCTCGACCCTTTATCCCGCATCGACAGTTTCCGTCCGTGTAACCCAATTTTACGGACTCTAGACTCATAAAACACGGGTCAATTGCCGGAACGGCAATCGCAGTTGGGTGGAATTTACCCTGGTCCTTGCCCGTGAGGGGTCAAAGTGGGGCAAGGACCAGGGCTCGAAGGGGTTTATATGCGAGGCGCTCAGCCCGCCGAATTCGGATCCAAACAATCTCGGTTTACCGCGCCTGTTTATACGCCTGTCTCGGAAATGGATGCTATAGCGCTGAATATTTGGGTTTACCTGAGGTAAATCATTACTATTTCTGACCCAGGATGTCGGGAAAGAAATTCGTTTTAGCAGATCGATGTCACCGGTACGTTTCGACGGTGACGCCCGGGATGTTCTCGAAGTGGCTGTCGCCAGACAGAATCGGTTCGTCACGCTCCAGGGCCGTCGCTACGATTGCAGCGTCTCCCTTTCCGATTCCAGGTCCTTCGCCCTCGTCTGTCTTCGCTATGCGCTCCCCGAGAAGGTGTCCTGCGCGACGGGAGATGCTTGGGGTCATGTCCACCACCGGGTAGGAATCGAGTACGGCTTCCACCGCTTGACGCTCTTGGGGAGTGTTCGCCACTTTCCCGACGCCGATATAGAGCTCCAAGACGGTCATTGACGGGATTACTAACGGGACGTTCTCGGCTTCGAGTTCTCGTTCTTTCGTAACGGCAGCCTCGACGTCGTCGATAACATCTAGGACAAAGCTCGTATCGACGATCATTCGAAGCGGTCTGCGACCTCTCTGACTTCGTCACGGTCGTCTCGGTCGGCAGCATCGATAGCACCACGCATCTCACTGACCTGCTCGTCGTCGAAGACATCACGCAGGTCACGGAGCGAGTGTCCTCCGATGAGCCGCTCCACTGCGTCGCTGAACGACTCGTCGTCGCGTTTGCTCGCTTTGATACGCTCATACACGTCGTCTTCGAGTCGTACCTGATGCGACATCCTTGTTGACAGCGTTGACGCTCAATGGGAATGAAGATTCGGATTAGAGGAGTGACAATACTGTGGAAAACCACTACTCACCATCGAGGAAGTCCACGACAACGCGACCGAATAGTGAGCCTCCAATAGAGGTTCGGGAACGCCATCAAATCGTGTTCTGGCTCAACTCATATACTGCAGTGCGGTACTTCGATGGAACCACCATGGAGTCGGTCTACGGACTCCATCGGGTGGATCTAATCAAGGGGAAACAGGGATGACTCTCACGGCTGCTGTTGAGAAGAAGACACTAATGAACGCCAGTACCCTACCAGTACGGGAACACGACATCCAGCAACTGCTAGGGGCTCGTGGTGAGAATGACGGGGATATTCAGTGATGCTGTCAGAAACCGTGTGCTGAATATAGAGGCTAAATTCATCATGTCCGGCAAACAGTGAGATGATATCATCCATCAGATCAGGCCATGAGAAGCCCGGATCCCGATTATTCCCCTCGGTCGTTACTCCCGATTAGGGGGATGGGCTGACGGATCGATGGTGACTGTATTCTCATCGAACATGAATTGGATGAACGGTTGGGGGTCGCCGTTCAGGAGTTCGTATCCGGGTCTTAATGCCACGCGTCGTGGGCCATCATCGGTCATCTTGATCGGTGGCACAAAGACGTGCGTGACTTCGTTACTGCCCAGATAGGGTTCTGGGTTTCCATCACCCCCCAGTGGAAGCTCCTCGTCGATAGCCAGCGTATAATCGTCTTTTCGGACGCTCTGGGTTGTCATGATGTGGATTATCCGATTTCTGTTCCGATCGTGGGTGACCTCGCCATCGATCAGCAAGTCGCCCACGGCCCAGAACGCGCCGAACGCGTATTGGGTTGGCATGAGAGGGGTCCCGATGGTGGTAATCCCGTGCATATTCACACCGGTCATCACCCCGCGGCCGTGGAGATGAGCGCCGTTGTGATGTTCGAGATGTTTGATGTCTACTTCGTAGCGGGTACCATCCGGATCGGTGAACCAGATATCGAGGGCAACCTCATCCTCGACGTCGCCGTCTCCCTCGAATCCTTGTCTGTCGATATACGTCAGATCGAGGGAACCGTCGAGGGCGTCAGTCTCATCGGATCCTACTGTCGTGTCGCTAAAGGGAACAGGAATATTCGTCTCCGTGTAGCGATCACCTGCTGCGTTAGTTTTTCGAGCCATCTCGGGCAGCCCCACCGGCAACGGTAACGGCTCATGGGAGTCGTCCCCGGCCAGTAACCCGACGACACCCGGACGGTGCTCTCCGAAGTACCAGACTTTGTGTGCAAGGTAGTCGTCGCCTCGCTGTGGGGTACTTGGCCCATCCGTGGGCGTTCCGAACACGTGCGGATCGATTTGTCGGGGACCCGGCAGTATCCAATGGACACTGTTGCCGGCCGTTTGAGTGGCATTGACCGCGAATTGCTGATTAGCGCGGTTGTTCGCTTGAATCGATGCTGCCTTCGCGGCAGCCGATCCCGAGTCAAGGAGGCTGAGGAAACCCGCAGCCCCCGCAGTCCGGAGTACTGACCGCCTCGTTGGCTGTGGCATTATATAACACACCGATTTGCGGTAGACGTGATAACGGATTAACAATCCCTTGTGTGGGTGCCAGTAACACACAATCCCAGAACGAATTTATAAATTTACACCCGTCTCGTTCGACAATTCTACTCTTGCGCCATAATCAATCCGCGCCCTATATTCAGCAGCCTTCCAAAATCATATCAAAAGTCGCTAATTTCGAACCAGTCTGGCGGTTTCTGTTTGTCGGTTCCTGCCATTGTTCGGTCTACTAGTAGTTACTGAATGTGGAAAGCCGCTCCGTGAAGGGTCTCGCGCCCCTGTTCGTGTTCGGCATCGGGACGGTGGCTGAAGTAGCACTCGTAGCTGCAGTACCCACAGATTTCGCCGGTATCGTATTCGGCCATGTATGGGCTGCGGCGGGTCCGCCAGACGTTCGAGGAAACGGGCGGGCACGCAACTACTATTTAATCAGTTCTCGCCTTGTACGCGCAACCTTTCAACCGCACTGACTGGTCACACAAACGACGCGACGTCTGTCGGGCGGAACGAACGGCTTTTTATGGGGGTTCCCGGATGCGATAGTATGAGCGACGACTTGGAGATGATGAGCCATGCGCGCGGCGTGGTCGTCACGACGATCTGCGGTCTGGCGGGGATCGGCGTCGGCGACTTCGGCGTCAAGGACAACCTCTACATTGCGCTTCTGATGTTCACGCTGGGGCTCAACAGCGACACCGTGCTGGAGACACCGGGCGTACGACTGGTCGCGTAAGATGGCGGACGACAGCATCGCCGTGGTCGACCTCGAACAGTGCCAGCCCGACCGATGTAACTACGAGTGCGCGAACTACTGCCCCCCGAACCGGACGGGCAAGGAGTGCATCACCGAGCGCGGCGAGGACGCGGCCGAAGGCGATCCGGACCAGATCCGTATCTCCGAAGAGATCTGTTTGGGGGAGACCTGTGGTATCTGCGTCGAGAAGTGCCCGTTCGACGCGATCGAGATCATCAACCTTCCCTCCGAACTTGACGAGGAGCCGGCCCACCGCTACGGTGAGAACGCCTTCTCCCTGTATGGGCTTCCGACCCCCGAGCCGGGAAACGTCACCGGCATCCTCGGGCCGAACGGGATCGGGAAGTCGACCGCGGTCCACGGACTCGCCGGTGAGATGGTTCCGAACCTCGGCGACCACGAGAGCGACGGCGACTGGGACCGCGTGCTCGATCGATTCCGCGGCACCGAACTCCAGAACTACCTCGAATCGCTTCGCGACGGCGACGTGAGCGTTTCCCGCAAGCCCCAGTATGTCGACCAGATCCCGAAGCAGTTCGACGGCAATACCCGCGAACTGCTGGAGCGCACCGACGAGCGCGGCGCGCTCGACGAGCTGATTGAGCGGCTCAATATCGGCCCGGTGATGGACCAAGACGTCGAGTCCATCTCCGGCGGCGAGCTCCAACGCGTCGCCATCGCGGCGTGTCTCGCCCGCGACGCTGACTTCTACTTCCTTGACGAGATCACGCCGTATCTCGACATCGGCCAGCGAATGATCGTCGCCCGGCTCATTCGGGAATTGGCGGATGACGACGCGGCCGACCGGTCGATGCTCGTCATCGAGCACGACCTCGCCATCCTCGACCTCCTTGCCGACACCCTCCATGTCGCCTACGGCGAGCCCGGCGCGTACGGGGTCATCACTGACCCGAAGTCTGTTCGAAATGGTATCAACGAGTATCTGAAGGGGTACCTAAACAACGAGAACATGCGGATCCGTCCCTCCGCGATCACTTTCGAGGAACACGCGACCCGGGTCGACTCCCGGAGCAAGACGCTGGTCGAATATCCGGACCTGCGGAAGTCGTACGGTGACGGCGAGTTCGATCTCCGCGTGGAGGGCGGGGAGATTAACCGCTCCGAGGTGCTGGGCGTCGTCGGTCCGAACGGGATCGGAAAGTCCACACTTGCGCAGCTGTTCACCGGCGATTTGGAGCCCGACGAGGGCGAACTTGACTTCGCGCTCGACATTTCGTACAAGCCGCAGTACGTTGAGATCGACCAGCCGATGCGTGTCGACGCGTTCCTCTCATCTATCACTGACGAGTTCGGCTCCTCTTACTGGAACACCGAGATCGCCCAACCGCTCCAGTTGGAACGGATAATAGAGCAGAACCTCACGGACCTCTCGGGCGGCGAGCGTCAGCGCGTCGCCATCGCAGCGTGTCTCTCCGATGACGCCGATCTGTATCTGCTCGACGAACCGTCCGCGCACCTCGACGTCGAACAGCGTGTGCGGGCGACGACGGCGATCCGCCGGTACGCCGAGAACCACGACGCGACGGTGATGGTGATCGACCACGACATCTACATGATCGACCTGCTCGCCGACCGACTGATGGTGTTCGACGGCGAGCCGGCCGAGCGCGGACACGCCGCGCCGCCCCAGGAGATGCGCGACGGGATGAACGAGTTCCTCGCAGATCTGGATATCACGTTCCGCCGCGACGAGCGCACGGGTCGCCCCCGGATCAACAAGCCAGGGTCACAGCTCGACAGCCAGCAGAAGCGCGACGGCGAGTATTACTACTCCGGGTGACAGGCCATCGCGTCCTGAAATCGCTCGCGAAGCCCATCCTCACGCTCCTCGAACTGGTCAATCTTCTCCTGCAGATCATCCTGAACCGCTCGATGCTCGCGAGCGCCCGCTTGCTGACGAACTGGTCTTTGTAATACTATGTCGGAGATGTCGTCATCACGATTTTCATGATAGGACGTGTATGAGTCGTATGACTCGAACAGCAGTCATCGCGGGTGTCGGTCCGGGACTCGGTGCGTCGCTCGCCCGAAAGTTCGCAGCCGAGGGCTGTCAGGTCGCACTCTTCGCTCGGTCGGCGGACTATATCGAGGAACTCGCCGGGGAGCTGCCGGAACCCGGCGAGGGACTCGCCGTCCAGACGGATCTCACAGATGTCGAGCAGATTCAGGAAGGGTTCGAGGCGGTCCGGGAGGCGTTCGGCTCAGTCGACGTTCTCGTAAACCACGCGAGCGCCGCCTCCTGGAAAGGGCTCATGGACATGAGCGTCAAGGAGTTCGAACAGGCATGGGCGGTCAATGGGCGAGGCGCGTTCGTCTGCTCGCAGGAAGCCGTCGGCGACATGCTCGACACGGGCGGCGGGACGGTCATCTTCACCGGCGCGACCTCCGCGGTGCGAAGCCTCGGCGGCGCGATCGGATTCACCGCCGCGAAGTTTGCTGCCCGCGGGATGGCGATGGATATCGCCCAGGAGTTCGGCCCCGAAGGGATTCACGTCGCCCACGTCGTCATCGACGGGCAGATCGACACGCCGGGCGTCCAAGAGCGATTTGCCGACCGCGGAAACGAGACGTTCCTCGACCCTGACGAGATGGCCGAGACGTACTGGCACCTGGTCGAACAGGATGATGTCAGCACCCAGCCGTTCGAAGTCCACATCACGAACGGCCCGCAAAACTCCGAATTCATCTAACAGAGTTTGACATCCTCTCAGCCGGCCGATCGGATGTCTCTTGTCAGATTCATTCCTCGGGTCAGATCCTCCTATCTCGGTCACGGGCCCCACAGATAACAATTCAGCAATACACCAACCCGGATCGAAATATAACGTGATCCCACCCGTGTCGAGTGCGCGTTGACCGATGATGGGAATGAGGTACGAATCTGGCTCGAACCACTGTTGGAGTGGGCCTCGACGACTGAGTGACTCCCAGCGAGTAGCCGGTTGTGTAATGCAACCGCACATTCGATAGTCTGTTAAGACGGTTCCGTGCTCTTCTGTTATCTATGCCTGAACAGTCGTCTCTGTCGCCTCAGGAAACTTCTACTGGCCTTGCGGACCTCCCACCGAGTGCCAAACTCGTCGCAAAAACGCTGGAATACGAGGGTAATAGCACGCAGTCGCAGCTTGCAGAGTCAACCCGGCTCCTGCCTCGCACCGTTCGGTATGCGCTTACGCAGCTGGAGGAGAACGGGATCATCTCCTCCCGTCTCTCGTTTATGGATGCGAGACAGCGGATCTATTCACTGGAATTGGGCGATCGCGAACGTACTGGTATTGACGCCTAGAGCAGCCCCAATCCACCACTGATCAGACGAACCCCGACGACAAGCAAGAGGCCTAAGACGACCAATCTACGAGAACGCTCGCTGGCGGTTACTCGGAGGCGCTTCCCGACAGCGACCCCGATCACGGCCGGGACGGCAGCAACGACGGACGCGAGCATGAGTGTCCGGCTCGGATACAATCCGAACAGACCCGCCACACCAACGCGGATTCCGTTGAGCCCCAGGAATACGAGGGCGACGACGCCGACGAATAATCCGTGTGAGAGGTCGAAGCTCCGCAGATACGCGATGAGCTGAACACCGACATTCGTTCCGCCGAACAGCAGTCCTGAAATGCCGCCCACACCGAGCATCCCGACTCGCGAGTGAGTGAACGTTCCAATCCCACCTGCCGACCATTCCGGAAGGGGGATTCGTTTCTGAGCGGTCGCAACGAACCCGAGGGTCAACAGTCCGAGCCCGACACGCAGGGGGGCGGTCGGAATACTACTGAGGATGGCCATCCCGACAACCGTACCAACCAGCGCTGCACCGATGAGTGGTCCAAACCGTCGACTACAGGTGCGAAGCTCTTTCCGAGAAAGATCACGGACGAGCGAGAGATTCACCGAGAGAATCGGGATAATCATGAAGACGACTGCCGTCGCCGGGTCGATCACCGTTGCGAGTGCCATCGTCCCGACGAGGGCGAACCCGAAGCCAGCGAGTCCGTTTGTCGTCCCGGCGATTAGAATAACGAGCGTCATCAACACGACTGTCGCCCCTCCAATCCCTGCAATCATGCGTCAGTGCTCGTGCGTTGTTCGTAGAGGACTGGGAGGGTCCCGTAGCTGATGACATTTCGAACCAGGGCCTCGGTCGTCGTATACTCGTCAGTGCCGTGCGCTGTCTGGGTGCCGAACCCGAACTCGACTGTCGGAATCCCCTCGTGTCGAAGCACCTTGGCGTCGCCGCCCCCGGTCGCGCTCCGTCGGTAGACCCGGTCGTCAACGACGTGTTCGGCTGCCCCCGCGCTCGCTTCGACGATGGGACTCCCGGGCGGTTCGTACGACCCACGCGTCCACGAGATGTCCGTGATTTCGATACCGTCTATTCCGGTCAGGCAGTTCCGTATCCCGCCGAGCGCGTCTCTGGTATCGACACCAGCAGTCAATCGGATATCGACTCTCGCACACGCGGAGGCCGGCACCGTGTTGATCGCTGTTCCGCCCTCGATGACGCCGAGGTTGATCGTCGGGTACCGGTACAGGTTGCGGGTCGCCTCGGCCCCGGCCTCCGGTTTGTAGAAGCCGATAGACTCTTCGATGATCTCGTCCATCGACGAATCGACCGACAGCTCTCGTTGTCCGAACTCACTTCGCAACTGCTCGACTGCCGCAGTCAGGAGATCGATCGCGTTCTCCCCGATCATCGGCCGGGAACCGTGGGCGGCAGTCCCGGACGCTTCGAGGGTCAGCCAGATGTTGCCCCGATCGGCGGCTGACACGGAGTATCGTCCATTCCGCGAGGTAGTTTCGCCAACGACACAGGCGTCGGGGTCGAACTCCGCCGTCTCCAGGAGTGTCGTGAGACCGGCATCGCCGCCCGTCTCTTCGTCGCTCACGAACGCAAACATGAGTGTCACTGGTGGTTCAGTTCCCGTGCGAGCGTAGGCCAGTGCCACCTGTACCATCGCGGCGACGGCCCCTTTCATGTCGGTCGTTCCCCGTCCGTAGATGCGCTCGTCATCTCGCTCCCCCAGTGGGTCGTACGACCAATCGCTCTCGTCGAACGGGACAGTATCGAGATGGCCGTTGAAACACAGTGTGTGGTCGGTTGGGCCGGGGAGCGTGGCGATCAGGTTCGGCTTTTCGGGATCGACCTCGAAACGCTCGACGGACACTGCAGGCTCGTCGAGCGTGGTTTCGAGCCATTCGACGATATCGGCCGTTCGGCCCGGAGGGTTCTGGGTGTCGTGACTGACGAGCGTCTCGGTGATCTCGAACAGTTCGTCACGATTCGTCGAGAGGTACTCGGCGACAGGCGTGGGTAACTCGTTGGTGTTCATTTGTGAGAGGATGTCACTGCCGGCCGTCGACCCCGGCGTACTCGACGCCAGTCAGGTCGGTGATCTCCTTCTTCCAGGTCGTCAGATCGCGGCGTTCGAACCCGGAGAGACTATCGTGTCCACAGGCGCGAGCCATGACCTTCATCAGTTCGACTGTCGCCTCGAAGAAGTTCTGCAGACCGTCGGCGGCCGAGTCGATCACGAGTCGGTTCCTGAGGTCCTCCCGCTGGGTGGCGATCCCGACCGGACAGTTGTTCGAGTCACACGCGCGCATCCCGAGACAGCCGATCGCCTGCATCGCCGAGTTGGCGACCGCGACGCCGTCGGCACCGAGTGCCATCGCCTTGATGAAATCCGACTCCGTCCGAAGCCCACCTGTCGCGATGAGTGTAACGTCCGACCGCTCTCGCTCGTCCAGGTGGCGGCGTGCCCGAGCGAGCGCGGCCATCGTCGGGACGGAAATGTTGTCTTTGAATACGTCGGGTGCGGCACCAGTGCCGCCGCCCCGGCCGTCCAGAATCACGTAATCGGCCCCAGCCTCCAACGCGAAGTCGATATCGTCCTCGACGTGCTGGGCAGAGAGCTTGAATCCGATCGGGATGCCGCCACCGACCTCTCGAACGTGGTCAGCCATCTCGGCGAAGTCCTCGGGTGTCCGCAGGTCTTCGAATCGCGACGGACTCACGGCGTCAGTTCCCGGGTCGAGGTCACGAACTTCGGCGATCCGGCCCTGGACCTTCTCGCCGGGGAGATGCCCACCCGTGCCCGTCTTCGCGCCTTGCCCGGCTTTGAAGTGGAACGCCTGGACACGTTCGACGAGGTCGATGTCCCAGCCGAACTTCCCCGTCGCGTACTCGTAGAAGTACCGGGAGTTGGCCACCTGCTCCTCTGGGAGCATCCCGCCTTCGCCTGAACAGACGCCTGTGCCGGCCTGGTCTGCACCCTTGGAGATCGCGATTTTCGCTTCCTCGCTGAGCGCGCCGAAACTCATGTCGCTCACGAAGATCGGGATGTCCAGCGTGAGCGGGTTCTCCGCGTTCGGTCCGATCACGAGTTCCGTATCGACCGGAGCCTCGTCGTCAAGCGGCGTCCGGGAGAGTTGGGCGGTCAGGATCTGCAGGTCGTCCCAGGACGGGAGTTCCGAACGTGGCACGCCCATTGCCGAGACTTCCCCATGTTCACCGATTCCCTCTGGTCCCTTCTGTGCGAGGCTCTGGATGTAATGGGTGTACGGTTCTTTCTCGTAGTCGGGCTCGCCATAGAATTCAGGATCAACCGAACCACCGTCGATGTCGTCGGTGGCCCCTTGCATCACCCCGTCGTCGGCGTCTCCAGCTTCAGGGGGATCGTACGGTTGTGGATTCTCTTCCGCCCACGATGTGACTTCTGCCGCGTCGACGAAGACGGCGTCCTCGTCCTCGTCGACCCGCGCAGTGAACTTTTCGAGGACCTCCGAGTTGTCGTACTCGCTGATCCCCGTGTCGTACCGATAATCCCAGCCGTGGACACCGCAGATTAGGTTGTGTCCCTTGATGTGGCCGTCACCGAGGAGCACGCCCCGATGCAGGCAGCGGCCGTACAAGACTGACACTTCGTCGTTGTACCGGATGACTACGAGGTCGACGCCCTCGACGCGAGCGTGTGTGGGTTCACGGTCGTCGAGTTCGCTCCACGTCGCCACTTCCTCGGGGTCGGAGAACCGTTCCGCTTCCATCCCCTACACGAGGGGAAGCGACGATATTAAGAGTAGCTTACGCCCGCGTTACCGGTATACCGGAGAGCAGTGTATCGGTAAACGACTGTCGCCTTTTGGGGGCACTGTCTAGTTGAGGGATTGAGGAACGAGAAGGCCGTAGCGAGAAGTGCCCATGCAACTCGCAGACCTCCTCAGAGAAACGTTAGATGAGGACAGCCTCTAACCCCGAATTGTCGCCCCACTTATAAAATAGCAGCGCTCACGCTCCATACGGGACTCCGCTCGTAGAAGTCTCAGAAAGCACTGTCCAAAGTATACGAACGCGTCATCTGATACCTCTCATCTGTTATTCACAACGTGTTGCTGCCAGGCACGCGTCGCCGCATCGACTACTTCGAGTGCATCACGGCTTCCATCCGCTTCGCCCTTCTCGAAGTCTTTCTCGGCTTGACCCATCTGATTTGTGACGTGGGCGAAACAGACAACCGGGCGTTCGCGGACTGCCGCGAACGTATAGAGCGCTGCGGCTTCCATCTCGACGGCCAGAATCCCTTCCGAGCGCGCTCGCTCGATAGCGGCATCGGTCTCACGAAACGGAGCGTCCGTCGTCCACGTGGCCCCTGTGTAAACCGGGCGAGAAGCCGAATTACAGGCATTCTCTATCAGCTCGCGCAGTTCAGTATCGAGTGTCGCATATTGTCCCGGTTCGCTGTAATGGTGACTCGTTCCTTCGTCACGAAGTGCGCGGTCGATGAGGACGAAGTAAGGAGGATTGTCTTTCTGAACGATCTGCCCCGAAGAGGTGACGTTAATCAGAAATTGACAGCCAGCGGCGAACAGCTGTTCCGCGACTAGGACGGCGAACGGCGCTCCGACCGCACACCCTACGATCCCGAACTCTCGGTCGCCACGATCGAACCGATACAGGTCGGTGTGATACCCGGGCCACGCCGGGTCTTTCCTCGCTCCTCCAGTGGTAGTGAGATGGCGGACGATGTCACCGTCGGGGTCAAGAACACAGACGTCGGGGACCGACTCGTCGGAAAGGTCTTTTTGCCGTCGTGCGTTCTCCAGGAGACTTTCCGGCGTAAAGACGGATTGGCGTTCGAATTCTTTCGACTCGAAGAGCGGTGACGAACTCGGTCCGGGCGGGTCAGCCATGTGACTACTAGTCGGGGAACGCGATCAAAGTCGCTGTGATTTCCACTGTGAGTCATACAGTCGAGAGGGTTTTCTCCTCGACGACGGCGTCGAGGCACCGGATCTGGAACACTATAAATTCGATCCCCACGCTGTGATGCTCAGATACACGAAAAACGGCGGTCACATCTCCGCTGTGGAACCTGTCTCGACTCTCGGGATCTCGAAATGGGCGATCTCAGACCCCGCGGGACGATGGATGACTAGCTTTGGCTCGTTGAAGACGCTGACAAAACCTTCACTATCGGCTAATCGGCATGGTTCCGAGGGTTCTGCCCTTCAATCGGCGGCCTGTTCGGTCTGGCGCGTTTTCTCTACTTGCAGCGGATCCGCGGACGATGTCGCGGTCACCAATCGCAGGAACTGCCCGGCGTTCGTGAGGAGTTTGTTCTCCGCCTTCCGGAGATGTTCCTCGTACGTCGAGCGAGCGACGGCCGTCTGGTCGGCCAGGTCGCGGAGCGATGTCTGTCGCGGCTGCTCGTAGTACCCGCTTTCCAGCGCTAGTCGGAGTGCCGCCATCTGTCGCTCGGTCACGTCTTCGAACAACTGATCGACCGGGGCCAACATACTGTGTGGGATCTGCTGTTCAGTGATCGCAGTCTTCGAGAGCACCTCGATGTCCCTGTCGTCCTCTAAGTCCTGCAGAAGGGCTCGAACATCACTCTCGTCGAACGCGATGACCGTGTAGTGCTCCCACCCCTGGCGATGGATCGTCGGCGGCTGGTACAGGCAGTTGAACTCCTCGAACCGTTCGATGATGGAGTCCTCTAGCGAACAGAGACATGACTTCGTGACGACGTGGAGGCCCGACTCGTCGACCGATTCGTGGAGGACCGTCCCCAAGCTATCAATTTTGTCGAGTAACTCCTCTGTCGGTGACTCCGGGGACGTGAGCTCGATCACCTGGCAGTCGCTCAGATACCACTCGCGGATCGTGAGGTCCGGATAGTGTTCCGAAATTTCTCGATAGGGGCACTCGTGTTTGACCCGGAACGAGGCCTCGTAGAGGCTCATACGAAGGAATTCGGCCCAAAACGGATTAAGGGTACCGGTCATGTCCGGCAGGGCCTATATTTGAATACCCGTTTTACGATTGAACACCGATGCCACAGATCGACCCCGACCGACTCAGTGAACGCTTGCAGGCCGACGGCGAAGACGTGCTCGTCCTCGATGTCCGTCACGAAGCGGACTTCGACGACTGGCACATTCCAGACAGTGTCAATATCGACGTCTACGACGAACTAACTGATAACCCCGAAGCGGCAAAAGACGAACTATCGAACCTACCCGAAGAGACGGAGATCGTCACCGTCTGCGCTGCGGGCGTCGTCTCACAGACCGCCACTGACGTTCTTCAAGAGATGGGCTACGACGCCCTGACGCTCACGGATGGAATGAACGGCTGGAGCCGCGTGCATCGACACGCGAACGTTCCAACTGACCTCGATGACACGCTCGTTCAGGTCGCCCGACCGGGGAAGGGGTGTCTCTCGCACGTCCTTATCTCGGAGGGGGACGCCGCCATCTTCGACCCGTCACATTACGTCGAAGAATACGAGGCGATCCTCCACGACTACGACGCCGATCTCGTCGGCGTCTTCGACACGCACGCCCACGCCGACCACGTCTCCGGCGGCGTGCAACTTGCCGAGCGACACGGCGTCCCCTACTACCTTCACCCGAAGGACGCGCTCGCTATCGACGCAACTCCCATCGAGGACGGGCAGACTGTGAGTGTCGGCGACCTCGAAATCGAAGTCGTCCACACGCCCGGTCACAGTGAAGGGAGTATTTCATTCGACATCGAAGGCGCGGCACTGATCACGGGCGACACGCTCTTCCACGAGAGCGTGGGGCGCGTCGAACTCGGCGTCGAAGCCGGAATCGAGGATTCGAACGTTGAGCAGAACGCCGCGACGCTGTACGAGAGCCTCCAGCGCTTGCTGGACAGGTCGGAGGACACGGTCGTCCTGCCAGCACACGACCCCGGGTCCCCCGAACCACCGGTGACCGCGACCCTCGGGGATGTCGAGGAACGGAACGAAGACCTCCGACGCGACCGTGAGGAATTCGTCGAAACCCTTGCCGGCGACATCCCGGACCATCCACCGAACTTCGAGCGCGTCAAGCGAACGAACGTCGGGCAGGAATCGGTTCCCGACGACGAACTGGCCGAACTCGAACTCGGACCGAACAACTGCGCGGCGGAGTGATCAATGAGCACGGCAACCGACCTCAACCAGGGAATCCGTGAACACCTCGGGCAGTTCTCGCTGCACGTCCTGCTCGTATTCGCTACCGGACTGACTATCGGTTCAGAACGCGCAGTCGTCCCCGTCCTCGGCCGGGACGTCCTCGGCGTCAAGTCGCTGTTCCTTATTGGCTCGTTCGTCGTCTCGTTCGGGATCGTCAAATCCATCCTCAACCTGTACGCCGGCAAGTGGGGCGAGGAGTACGGCCGCAAGCCCGTCCTCGTGCTTGGATGGGCGACGGCACTCCCGCTCCCGCTCATTCTGATCTTCGCTCCGAGTTGGGGATGGATCACAGTCGGGAACATCCTCTTGGGCATCAACCAGGCGCTGACCTGGAGCATGGCGATCAACGCCAAAATTGACCTCGCAGGGCCGGACCAGCGGGGTCTCGCAGTCGGTATCGACGAGGCGTTCGGCTACAGCGGCGTCGCTGCCGGCGCGTGGATCACGGGTCTTATCGCCGGGCAGTGGAGTCTTCGGCCCGAACCGTTCTACTTCCTGGCCGTCGTCGTCGTGCTGGCGTTCCTGATCTCTATTTTCCTGATTAAGGAGACCGTCCAGTTCGCGCAGGCAGAGGGCGACGATGATCATCACGATGCGAATCTCCCGTTCAACGAGGTGCTGAAGCGCGCGACCTACGGCGACAGGACGCTGTTCGCCGCGGCACAGGCCGGTCACATCGAGAACTTCGTGGACACGCTGTTCTGGATCGCAGTGCCGCTATATCTCACGAGCCAAGGGCTTGGTATTGCTGCAGTCGGCGTGGTAGTCGGCGTCCACAGTGCGATGTACTTCCTACAGATTGGGACCGGCGGACTCGCAGACCGTATCGGCCGCCGACCGCCCGTGGTCGCAGGGATGTTCCTCGCTGGTGGCGGCGTCCTCGGGATGGTGCTCGTCGACGGGTATCTCCAGTGGACTGTCTTGGCCGCCGTTTCCGGGATGGGAATGGCGTTGCTGTATCCGAACCTGATGACCGTGCCTGGTGACGCCGCTCATCCGACGTGGCGGTCGGCCGGCATGGGTGTCTACCGGATGTGGCGCGATTCGGGCTACGCCGTCGGCGCGGTCTTGATCGGACTCTCGATGGAATTTGTGAACGCCGAAGCCGCATTCTACATGACTGCGATTCTGATGTTCCTCTCGGGTGCGGTCGTGTACGTGTGGATGGAGGAGACCCATCCCGAGTTCGGTACTCACGAACCGCCGGCCCCGGCACCGGAGACGCCGGACCAACCGGTAGCGGAGCCCTGATCCGGGACTGCTCGTTGCGGTCCATACAGAGAAGCACATCACTGGATCGGTATTCGTGTCTTGGCTTGCGAGACACTTTCTCCAATACTATTTATAACCGATGTCCGCACGCGCAGTTTCCGATGCAGTAGGTTGTCTCAGGTTGTTCGGACGAAATACCGAGGCGAGCCATTGCGAGAGCTATCGAAGCCGACGGATCGGTCTGCGGCCGGATCTGGGCTGCTGTCGCCCCATATGGACTCGATCCAACGCCGATTCGCTCGATTACCTTCTTGCGCTCGTGGTCAATCACGGCTACCTCGTCGGCGGTCTGGACGGGGACGTAGAGCTTCGTCCGTGAGGGATCCCACGTCCCGACGAACGCCGATCCACCGAGGTCGAGTCGCGTGGTCACGGTCCCGTCCGCGAGGTCGACGACAGTCACGTCGTTCGAGCCTGGGGTGAACACGTATCCCGTCTCGGAGTCTGGGCCGATCTCACTGGTCAGTGGACGTCGTCCGAGTCCGTCTTCGGTCGTCAGTCTCGCTGTCTCACTCGGTGCGGCTGGATCGTCGAGCGTCCAGATACTCTCGCTCCCCCCGTTGGCCTCGTTGTGTTCGACGAGCAGGGTTTGTCCGTCTGGCGCGACGGTTCCCATCCACGGCCGAGCAGGACCGTCTCCGACTGATTCCACGTCGATTTGTGTGACGATCTCGAACGGCTCGACCGACAGGACGGTCAGCGTATCGCCGAAGAGATCCGGAACGTAGGCATATTCACCGTCAGGGTGTATCGTGACGTCACACGGGCCTGGACCATCTCTGTCACCACGCCCGCCCTCCGGTGTCCGATCAATCTCGGCGGTCACTTCACCGAAGGTCTCCGATGCCGGATCGGCGTCGATTCTGAACTGTTTGTGACTGGGTTCTCTGGCGCTCACGATGACGTGGCGTCCGTCGGGCGTCTGTTCGAGCCAGTTCGCCCCCGACTCCGTCTCGACTGCCGCCGTCTCCGAGAGCGAACCGACCGCGAGGCCCCGGACCCCGCGGCCGACGTTGAGCCACAGCGAGTCGTCCTGGTCGTCGGTCAGGCCCGGCGTATATTGGTTCGAAGGAAACGACGACGAAAGATCGAGCGCCCGTGTCTCGACGAGTTCGTCACTCTCGGGATCGAGCAGACTTACCGTGCCGTCGCCAGTATTGAACACGAACACTGTGGGCTGTTCAGTGGGTTCGCCCCCACCATCCCCTCCAATGCATCCCGCCGTAGCGACGACCCCGGCAGTAGCGCTCCCAGCGAGGAGATGTCGACGAGATACGCCTCTCGTTGCTGTGGACGAACCCTGTCTGTTTGGGTAGAGAACGGGATCTGTTCTTTCTTTAGTCATGTTCGTCAATTCGTCCCGTGCGCTATAATCAACCCTGATTGGATTCCTGATACCGACCGGCCACGCGAGTGCAGTCAGACTCCCCCTCGCTTGCAGATGTTGTCAGGCTTTTGTCAATCAGAACGTGATGATCTCGTAGTCGTCGTCGACGAGGGATCGGATGCTCGGGTGACCGTCGTGGTCGTCGAGCGTCACGACGCCGGCGTCTGCGACGGCATCTTCGACGCCGAAGGCACCGGCACAGAAATCACAGACGGAACTGTCGTCGCGAACAGCCTGATACAGTTCGTGATAGTCACTGTCCTCGTCTTCGAGTTTGGGGATCCACTGTGTCCCCGCGCCGTCGAAAATGAGTTCGACTTCGTCGCCCGCTGTCTCGGCGAACTCCTTGGCGGTCTCCAGTCCGTTGACTAGGCGACCGGTGTCTGCGTGCGATTCCGTTCCGGCCAAGATCACGACTGCTGCTTTCGTCATTGCACTCGATGGTAGCAGCGTTGGGGACAAAAGCCCGCGCGAACATCCGAGTAACGGGGTTACACCGGTGACACTCGGACCTATCAATCGTGGTCATGATCGTGGCCCCCGCCCCGGCTGAACTGGCCCGAGAACGCACGCTGAACAACCTCAGGAAGTGCCGGGTGGATGTGAACCGCTTGCCGAATGTCCTGTACGGTTCCCGAACCGGCTTCCATCGCAACGACAACCTCCTGAACCAGTGTCGACGCGTCTGGTCCGATGATGTGACAGCCCAGAATCTCGCCGTTGAGGTCGATCAGCACTTTCACCAACCCCTCGGCGTGCATCGCGTCGCCACGGGCCGTCTCCTCGTACCGGTACGTGTTTGTCGCGTACTCCCGGTCTCCGTCGCGGAGGTCCTGCTCACGAGCACCGACGCCGGCGACTTCGGGTGACGCGAACACGGCAAACGGCATCGCGCTGTAGTCGACCGGCTCCAGTTCTTCACCGAAGAGGTTTCGAATGACGACCCGAGCCTCGTGGTTCGCGTTGTGTTTCAGCAGGTACTCCCCGACAATGTCGCCGAGCGCCCAGACGCCCTCGGCGTCGGTTCGAAGGTATTCGTCGGTCGCGACGAACCCTCGATCGTCAGTCTGGACGCTCGTCGTATCGAGGTTCAGTGTATCGGCGTTCGACACGCGCCCGGCAGCCACGAGGAGTTCGTCGCCGGTCACAGTCACAGAGTCGCCGCTGTCGACGAGTCCGGGCTCGTCGCCGTACTCGTAGGGTCGCGCTTCGACCGTTATCTCGTCCCCCTCCTGACTGACAGCCGTCGCAGCGCGGCCGGTGTGGACCGTGAAGCGGTCGGCGTATCGGTCTGTGAACGCCTGCGCGACCTCGTCGTCGGCCTCCGGAAGGAGTGTCGGTCGCCGGCCGACGATCGTCACCTCGCTGCCGAACGTCCCGAAGAAGTGTGCCAGCTCGGCGGCGATGTAGCCGCCACCGACGATGACGAGGTGCTCCGGTGGTGCTTCCAGTTGGAGCGCTTCGGTGCTGGTCAGATAAGATACGTCGTCGATGCCGTCGATGTCGGGGATCGACGGTCGCGACCCGGCGGCGATCAGGACGGTCTCCGCTCGCAGACGGGTACCGTCGTCTTCGCCACCACTGATCTCGACTGTCCGTTCGTTGACGAACCGCGCCTCGCCGTCGAACAGTTCGTGGTCGGGCGAGGATTCCAGCCCGCGTCGGATCGACGCCGAATCCTGGCTGACCTCCTCGTTGACCTCGCTAACGATCGTCGAGAAATCGACGTTGTCGACTGTTGCTTCGATCTTGAACGACGACGCTTGCTCGATCGTTTCGAGCACGTCCGCGTGGTAGAGCAGGTGTTTCGAGGGGATACACCCGCGATTGAGACAGGTCCCGCCGAGTGGTCCCTTCTCGACGACGGCGACCGACTGCCCCTGATTGACGGCGACGTTCGCCACGTCGAGACCCGAGCCAGAACCGATGACGAGGAAATCGAACGTTTCCATGTCGCCGATGTCGAAGCCTCGCCCAATCAACGTTCAGTAACGCCAACGTAACGGCGTCGGCCGACCGTCGGCTACGTCGAATAGAACGAATCTGCCCCGTGGGCATCCTGCCAAGCGAAGGCGAAGAGTCGGCGAGACGGGACGCGATCGAGACGGCGACCGTCATCGCTCTCGCCGGTCGCCACGTCCCAGACTGCACCATCCCCGTGGAGTGAGCCGTCTCGAACGTCGAACGCGAAGCCGGGATCTTCGAACGCGTGGATCCCGTCGTCGACCGCGACCACGACCAGAGCGTCGCCGCCGACGGTATCGGTCACAGCACCACCCGCCGCTTGGACGTGAGGGAGCGGATAGCCGACCGCGTCCGTACAGCGTTCGACACCGAGAACTATGGTCTTCGCTTTGAGATCCGACCGCTCCCACGAGCGTGGGGTTCCTGTCCCGCGCATCCCATAGAGGCCGAATGCATCGCTCGCGGCGTAGCGATTGTACGGTGCCATATCGTAGCTACTCCGCAGTGTGCCGTCGGCACTCTCTGGCGACTCCTCGATTGATTGGAGGACGACACCGTCTGGATACCGCTCCCGGAACCGCTCCCAGGTGAGCGTCGCAGCGGGCAGTACGTCGAGGCGAGCCCCGTCCAGTTCGCCGGAGATTGCCGTGCCGGTCGACTGTTGCCACTCCGTGTCGCTCTCTCGGTCGTACAGCACTAGCGCGTCGTCGGCGAGTTTGCCCGAGACGCCGAACGTCAGCGTCCGACCGTTCACGCGCCGGTCGTAGACGGCCGCGCTCCAGCAGATCGGACACCACATCACTGCGATCGGGCGGCCGTCAACGCTGTCGTTGACGATCTCGTGGTAGCTGAGGATCCGGATCGGGTATGCCCTGGTCGCCTCGTCGTCGCTCTCCACGACGATCATCTCGTCGTCGGCATCGCCGAAGTACGACGGCCCGAACGACGGATCGTCGATACTCGGGATCCCGTCTCGTGGGAGGACGTTTTGCACGTGCATCTGATTACTATCCTTTCGTTGGAGGCGTGACTACATTTTCTTGTCCACGTCAGACGGTGTCGTCTGTGTGCGTCAGACTCGCACACTCGCTCAACCGTTAATCAGCGTGCCGCCGTTTGTTGGGCTAATGAGAACTCTCAGCCGACGGCAGTTCTTGGCTGCTGCGACGCTGGCGTCGCTGAGCGGCTGCGTCGGCGGCAGCTCGGGCGACTCGCAGGATGAGACCAGATCGTCCGGTAGCGCCCGGACCGGATCGTCGAGTGACACTCGCGAGAGCTCCGGCACCCACGTGGTGCCGACCGCCGACGAGCGACTGCCGTTGCCCACGGACCCGTCACAGCTCCGGCAAGCGGCCCAGTCCGGCGGGCCGCCGAAGGACGGCATCCCGTCGATTGACGAACCACAGTTTGTCTCTGTCGGTGACGTCGACTTCCTCGATCCGGGCGATCCGGTGTTCGGCGTCGCCCACGAAGGGGTCGCCAAGGCCTACCCGCAGAAGATTCTGGCCCAGCACGAGATCGTCAACGACGAACTGGCCGGAACGAACGTCGCGGTCACGTACTGCCCGCTGACTGGTACCGTTCAGGGATTCGAACGCGGCGAGACCACGTTCGGGGTGTCCGGGCGACTGATCAACAACAACCTCGTGATGTACGACCGCGCGACTGAGGCGTGGTGGCCCCAGATCCTTGCCACAGCGATCCCGGGGCCATGGAACGAGAACCCCGAGAGCCGATCACTGCGCGAGTTCAGGCTCGTCTGGACGACGTGGGAACAATGGCGGTCTCACAGACCAGCGACGGACGTGCTCTCGACCCGGACCGGCCACTCGCGGAACTACGAACGGGACCCGTACGGGTCGTACAACCCGATCGGGGGCTACTACGAGAGCGATTCGCTCCTGTTCCCGGCCCTGAACGAGAGCGATCGTTTCCCGAGGAAGACGGTCGTGATGGGCGCGCGAACGACCGATGGAGCGGTCGCGTTCCCGAAGGACGCACTCCGGTCGAACCGGACGATGACAGGCGTCGTCGGAGAGATACCTGTCCTCGCGGTCTTCGATCCTCGGCTGGACACGGGATACGCCTATCTGAATCCCGAGGAACAAGCGTACGAACCGGACGGCGATACCGTGGTCGGCCCGGACGGGACGGGCCACGCGCCAGACGCACTCCCGCTGGCGCGGGTCCACACGTTCGACGCGATGTGGTTCGCGTGGGCGGGCTACTACCCCGAGACGAACGTCTATGAGTGATCACTCCGCACTTGGACGGTCGAAGGCCGTGATCGCGAAGACTCGCACGGCGACGGCACTGACTGTCCGCCGGCGAGACGCACGGCGCGTCGTCGTGGCGGTGACGGGTGGCTACCTGTTGATCTACCTGTGGGCGCTGGGCCACCTCGCACCCGGGCTCGGCGGGTACTCGCTGACGGTCGTCGAGGCACCGCTCTCGAAACTGTTCCGGCCAGCACTCGGCCCCCTCGCGTTCACCCCGGTCGCGACCGTCGAACTCGGACCCCTGACCTACCTGTTCTCACTTAATTCGGTCATCGGGCTCGGACTGGCCGCCCTGGTGGGGCTGAACCTCGGGCTCACGTACCTCGTGTGGACACAGCCCAAGGCGTGTGGTCTGGGGCAGTCGTCGACAGGTTTCATCGCGAGCATTCCGGCGGTACTCTCGGGGACGGCGTGCTGTGGTCCGGTCGTGCTGATCGTGCTGGGCATCCAGGCCTCCGGCGTCCTCCTGACGACGTTTCAGTTCCTCCTCCCGATTTCGGTCGTGCTCCTGCTCGGGAGTCTCGTGCTGGTCAGCCGGCAGCTCGATCCCCAGCGAATCGACGGTTTGGTGTAAGATTTCCCCCCATCTAACGAGTGTCCCTCATCGGTTCATCGGTCGTAGAGACGGGTTTCGTGGACGCAACGGACTGAGAGAGGCGTAACCCGACTTCCGGGGCACGTAGCTATTTTATCGTCCCTGCCCTCTCTCGTGACATGACGCAAGACTCTGAGATTCACGAATACGAGGTCGTGGTCGTCGGCGGCGGCCCCGCGGGCATGACGGCTGCGCTGTACAGCACGCGTCTGGGTCACCAGACTGCGGTCGTCAATCGCGGCGGTGGGCGCGCGGCGATGATGCAGGAGGTCCACAATCTGCTGGGCGTCCGGGAAGAGACGAGCGGCCCCGAATTCCTCGGCATCGGGCAGGAGCAACTCGAAGCATACGGCTGTGACATCCACCGGGACATGGTCACGTCGTGTTCCCGATCCGACGACGCATTCCGGCTCTCAGGCAACAACGCCGACTACGCGGCGGAGATGGTCGTCCTCGCGACAGGGTTCAACGACGTACGACCCGAGCCACCGTTGCCACGGACCGGTCGGGGACTACACTACTGCTTGCACTGTGACGCCCACATGTTCGTCGACGAGTCGGTCTACGTGATGGGGCGCTCCGAGAGCGCAGCCCACGTCGCCGGTATCATGCTGAATTTCACCGATGAAGTCGACCTGCTGACTCGCGGGGAGGACCCGGAGTGGAGCGACGAGACCGCAGATATGCTCGACCGCCACCCGATCGAGGTCGTTCACGAAGACGTCTCCGGCGTCCAGAACGGTGAGGACGGCTGGCTGAAAGCCCTCGAATTCGAGGACGGCACCGTCCGCGAGTACAAGGGCGGGTTCGCGATGTACGGGTCGGAGTACAACAACGGACTGGCGCGGGAACTGGGCTGTGAGATCAACGACGACGGAACCATCGAAGTCGGCGACCACGGCGAAACGTCGGTCGAGAACGTCTACGCAGTCGGTGACTGCACGCCGGGCCACAACCAGATCCCGGTCGCACTCGGGCAGGGGGCGAAAGCCGGTATCGACGTGCATTTCCAGTTACGGGACTTCCCCCGTGAACCCGAGGACCTCGACGAACTCGGCCCGGTTCGCTCCGAGGAAGTCCCAGGCATCCCCGACGAACTGCTCGAACAGGCGGTCGACTTCCACACGTACGGCTGATCGTATTCGGACGATCGATACAGTGCCCCCAAACACTCACTATCGCCACGTACCTCGGTACAAGTATGTCGACGACCATCGAAACCCCCGCGAACGACACAACCTGTGCGTACTGTGGCGCACGGATCTTCGACCACGAACCGATCTGTGTCCGGGACTGTACCGACGACTGCGGCTCGCCGACGTACTTCTGCAACTACGCCTGCCTCTCGTCGCACATCGACGAACAGGACTTGACCGTCGGCGACGCCTGCGAGTGGTCGCCCGAGTGAACGATGGAGACCGACGCTTTTGAGACGCGCTCGGGCCGATCCGTGACCGCGGTGACGGCCGGCGAGATGCGCGCCGTCGACGAGGTCGCCGTCGACGACTTCGGGATCTCGCTGCTCCAGATGATGGAACACGCAGGCCGGAACCTCGCCGCCGTCGTCCGAGCCGAGGAACCCGAGTCGGTCGTCGTCCTCGCCGGAAACGGCGGGAACGGCGGCGGTGGACTGTGTGCCGTTCGTCACCTCGCGAACCGGAACGTCCCGGTTTCGGTCGTACTGGACCGACCGCCCGAAGGGCTCGACGGGGCCGCCCGAACGCAGTACGAGACGCTTGATTCGATGGGCGTTTCGATCGATTACGGGGAGACAGCGATCAAGCAGACAGATCCGACAATCATCGTCGACGCACTCGTCGGGTACGGCCTCGAAGGAGCGCTCAGAGGGACTGCCGCCGATCTGGTCGAGCGCGTCGGTGCTGGCGACGCAACCGTCGTCTCGCTCGACGTTCCGTCTGGGATGAACGCGACGACCGGTGAACGAGCTGGCCCGTCAGTCGAACCCGATCACGTCGTCACGCTCGCGCTACCGAAAACAGGGCTCACGGCGCTCGACGCGCAATTATTCCTCGCCGACATCGGTCTCCCGTCGGGCGTGTACACGTCGCTCGACATCCCGTATTCGAGTCCCTTCGAGGACGAGTACGTGATCGAACTCTCGTGGTAACCTCGTCGTATCCCGCTTCCGCTCCCGTTACACGGTGTTTTTGCTGCTTGCACGCTCGTTTCCAGTGACTCGATGCTCGCTCGGAAATACCGCGTGCTGTCAATTGTCGCGCTCGCCGAACTACTGGCCATGTCGCTGTGGTTCAGTGCCTCCGCGGTCGGCCCCGAACTGGCCGCCCTGTGGGGGCTGACCGACGCGGAGACGGCCTGGTTGACGATCGCGGTCCAGCTCGAATTCGTCGTCGGGGCGCTCGCGTCGTCGCTGTTCACGCTCTCGGATACTGTGCCACCGCGGTACCTCTTCGCCGGCTCCGCGGTCGCCGGTGCGGGCGTCACGGCGGCGATAGCTGGCCTCGTCACGACTGGCCCGCTCGCGATTGCCCTGCGCTTTCTCACGGGTATCGCCCTCGCGGGCGTGTATCCGCCCGGGATGAAGATCCTCGCGGGCTGGTTCGATCGAGGGGTGGGCTTCGCCATCGGCGTACTCGTCGGTGCACTCACGATTGGGTCGGCACTGCCACACCTCCTTCGTGCCGTCGGCGGCGTGGGACAGCCACGACTCGTGCTGTTCGGGGCGGCCGGCCTCGCGACCGTCGGTGGACTCCTCGTCCTCCTGGTCGAACCTGGTCCGTATCAGGCACCCGCGGCACCGTTCGATCCGAGAGCGCTCACACGCATTCTCCGTCATCGACCGACCATGCTCGCCAACGGCGGGTATTTCGGTCACATGTGGGAACTGTATGCCGTCTGGACGTGGATCCCGGCGTTCCTCGTGGCGAGCATGGCTGCGAGCGGTGCCGAGAATGCGGCCGAGGTCGCGGCACTTCTCGCGTTCGCGACGATCGCCATCGGTGGTGTCGGAGCCGTCCTCGCGGGTCAACTGGCCGATCGATACGGCCGGACGACAGTGACGAGCGCGAGTATGATCGTCAGCGGCGTCGCCTGTTTCGGTGCCGGATTCGTCTTCGGGCGCGGGCTGGTCGTCGTCGTGCCGTTCGTCCTGCTCTGGGGGTTCGCGATCGTCGCCGACTCCGCTCAGTTCTCGGCAGCAGTGTCCGAGGTCGCCGAAGAGTCGTACGTCGGAACGGCTCTAACTCTCCAGACTGCGATCGGATTTCTCCTGACGACCGTCTCGATCCAACTGGTGCCGATACTCGTCGATCTGGTCGGGTGGCAGTGGGCATTCGCCCCGCTTGCGATCGGTCCTGCGGTCGGGACTGTCTCGATGTACTGGCTGAAACAGTCACCCGCTGCGGCCCGCCTTGCCGGTGGTCATGGATAGTACGGGGCTTCGAAAACCAGAGAGATTGGACGAGGTCTTTGCCGGATCGATCGCCCTCCGTATTGCAAATCGATCTACCCAATCGTGACCAGTTCGTAGCCGTCCGTTGCCAGGTCTGCCACTGCGGGCGCGTGGTCCGTCCCCTCACTGAGTAGATTGATATCCGAATCGTCGTAGGCGTCGGTGGCATCGAACGCGCTCGCACAGTACCCGCAGGCACCAGTCAGGAGGCCCAGTGTCTGTACCTGCTCCCACTCGTGACTGAAGGGCCGATCCGGGTCGGACGCGAACGCCGCGGGCCACTTCGTGGCTTTGCCGTCGAGGAACAGCTGTACGTCGTGACCAGCCGAGGCCAGTTCGATCGCGTAATTGAAACCGTTCCCTGCAACGGCCGGTCGATCCGGTCCCGCGTTCAGCAGGATCGCGTATTGCCCGTGCTGCTCGGCTTCGACCTTCGAATCGTCCCTACCACCGATGATCGACTGGAAAATTCCCATGCCGTGTTATCCAACTCGACCGGATGTATTGAACGTAGTTCGACTGTGTACACTGTTCGGATTATCGGACAGATCGCACAACCGATGGGACACGATCGCCGGTTACACAGTCGTAACGCGGTGAGCTTCGGATTGCCCGCTTACTTTTGTTCTACAAGATATTGATACGTACCCGGCTGCTCGCTTCCGATATGTCCTCGACGGACGGTCTCGGCCACGGGGTAGTGGCACCGAGTTTCGAACTGCCGAACGTGGGTGTCGGGCCTGACCCGCTCTCACTCGATCGCATCGTCGAGCGGGTCGATTTCGCCGTCTTGCTGTTGCTTCGGGACTATCACTGTCCGAAGTGCAAGCAGCAAGTTCAGCAGATCGCCGCGGAAGCTAAGCAGTTCGCAGAACTGAACGCCGTGGTGCTCCCGATTCTGCCCGAACCCGTCGAGCGTGCCAGTGAGTGGCAGTCCCAGTTCGATCTCCCGTTCCCGCTCCTTGCAGATCCGGACAAACAGATCGGTGACGCGTACGATCAGCCCACCAGGTTCGGGAAACTCGGTGAGGTCCACGACATGATCGGGCGGATGCCCGAGAGCGTGATCCTGGACACCCGCGGCGACGACGCGGAGATCGTATACACGTATGAGGGGGATTCGCCGGGCGACCGCCCCGAGATTGCGACGCTCGTCGACGAGATTGACCAACTGCAAGAGTCGTTCATCTTCGACTGCTCACTCGTCGACTGTTGAGCGGTCTGCGGCGGGTCTCGATCGGGACTTTCAGACGCTATGTGAACTCCCCACCGATCGTGTGCTTGTGGCGCGATATCGCACACGGACCATGTCTTCTTGAGACCGATTCTGAGCCGTTATAACCGTTCCCCGGACGTGCGCCGGGAGAGACGTTCGGACCAGCCTCAAATCGGTCGTCCGTGAAGAGGCAGTCGCTTATGAATCCCGCACGACGGCGGTTTCTCAAACTCGGAAGTATAGCCGCACTCGGCAGTATCGCTGGCTGTTCCGCACCAGGGGACAGTGGATCAAGTGACCAGAACACCGACAAGGCGACCAGCGGTGACGGTGGCTCTGCCGCGACGGACACAGCATCGACGGCGAGTGCCGCCGAGTTCGACTTCGGTGGCTGGTTGAGTGAGACGAGCAACTACGACGGGACGACCGTCGACAGGCGCGGCAATAACTCGGTCACGATCGAAGTCGGTGCATCGGCAAACGGCGGATCGTTCGGGTTCGCACCGCCGGCTCTCTGGATCGACCCGGGGACGGAAGTCGTCTGGGAGTGGACCGGTTCGGGCGGGAGCCACAACGTCGTCGCCGAGTCGGGCGCGGATTTCAGGAGCGGTGACCCGACCGACGAAGCGGGCGAGACCTTCGCGCGTACGTTCGAGGACTCCGGCATCGTGACCTACTTCTGCGATCCACACAGCACGATGGGAATGAAGGGGGCGATCGTCGTGGGCGAACCAGGGGACGGCACTGCCTCGGCGGGGCAGGCCTACGGCTTCCAGGCTGCGTCGTTCGACGCGTACTGGTACTCACTGTACAACATGAGTACAAACATCGCCATGAGTGGGAACGGCGTGCTATTCCCCCACAACGACGAGCAACGCGAGACGTTCCAGCAACGGATCCAGGGCATCACACAGGCGGCGGACGTGGATTCCCCACCGGTTGCGAACCCGAACCTGAACATGGCACCGTTCACGGAGGGCGATCCGCACTTCACCCAGCAGCCGGTCCTCTCGAACGACGCCGGCAAGCCGGACGCGTCGACACTCCAGTGGGACCGGTCGCAGTCCTCCGGAGTGGTGAGTCCGTCATCGCTGGCCTGGACCCACCTCAAGGGTGTCACCTGGGCGAAGAACTTCCAGAACCACTTCGACATTCTCCCGACCGAGTCGATCGCACCGAAGTTCCGATCACAGGTGCTGGCGACGCTGGCGCAACTGGGCGTCAACGTCGCGCTGGTCGAGGGGAACCTCCGGGCCAACGACGAGAACATGCTCCTCATCTCGGAGTTCGAACCGGCTTCGGGGTCGGTGGTCGACGACACGCCGCGACTCCGCCATCACAGCGCGGTGCTGTGGTTCATGTCCGATCTGACCACGCTCGCAGAGGGCGGGTGGTTCGGCTACGAGAACCCCGAACCGCTGATCCCCGCCAAGAACATTCGGGCACTGACCGACGGCGTGGCACAGACGACGATGAACGCATTCAGCGCGGACTCGGTCCTCGACGGGGCCACGACCCGTGATGTGGGAGAGCTGCTGGGTGGGGTGGGCTGGTACGGGACCCACGCCGGCAGTGAGGACCTGCAGTCCACCACGGCCGAGTACGCGAACGCCCTCGCGGGACGGATCCGGGAGAACGTCGCGGGCAATGGTCGTGTCGAGGGGGGCGCACCGAATCAGGCGGCCACACAGGGCGTCGTCGCGCAGGGATTGCTCTGGGCATCCCAGATCGACGGCGTCGATCACACAGACACCGCAGACAGCGTCGTCGGCTATATGTTGGACGAGCTGTGGGACCCCGACGCCGGTACGTTCCAGTCGGGGACTGACGCGTCGACGTACACGATCACTGCGCGCGACGCCGGCGACATCACCGGTGGACTGAACGCCGCCGACGCCGTCCTCGGTCGCTCCGGGGCACGCGATCGGTTCGCGACGTTCTTCAATCAGACGTTCAACCGCGGCCGCTTGCAGCGTGCCGAACGACCGCCCTCGCACAGCGAGGACGCCGAATATCCGCTGCCCCTGCCGCCGGGCGCTGGTGGTGAGTTCGGGCAGGCTGCGGTCTACAACAGCGAGGTCGAATACGACTCCGCAGCCGACGAGTGGTCCGTGACCGATCCCCGATTCCGGACGGCGGATGCACTGTACCTGGCTAATCAGGACATCTGGGTCGGGAACTGGGGTGGCGACTTCTACCAGGGTCGAGGCGTCCCCGGCGAGAGCGACACGCCGGAGTGAACACTCGGGCGTTTACCGGCGTCTCTCGTGTGCTGCAATCGAACGCCTGGTGAGATGTGGGAGTGTCCGTTCCAGGAGTCACTCGTGGGTGACAGACACTGTCTCAGAGACCTGCGTTTCGACCGTCTGGACGACCTCGCCAACGGTCGTTTCGTCGTCGTCACCGGCGATCGGTGCGACGAAATGCAGGTCTGTCGTGTCGTAGACCGCCAGACAGAGCCGTGGGAACGTGATCCCGGTTACCGTCTCGCCGGTCAATGACGAGTCGACACAGCGGTCCTGAAACCCGGCGAGATCGACGTCATTACTCGTTGCCCATTCTCTGAACGCCTCGAACCGGTCGAGCAGGAACTGTCCTGTTTCTGTCTCTGCGGCCACCGTCGATGGACAGATACACTGACCAGCGACGTATAGTTCGACGCTGCCGAGCGAGCCACGCTCTTCGAGTCGTCGGAGTCGCTCGATGACGGCTTCCTGCTGTCTTCGGGCTGTGTCCGGTGCCAGTGAGCGAACGAACAGTTCGACCCGGAGCGTGGACGGTGGCTTGCGTATCGGCTCGATCACCGTCATCGCGGCCCCCCGCTGCAGCGTCGGATCATATCATCCGAATGGTCCACGACCCTCAAAACGACCGGGTAAAACTCGCGTAACAGGGTGACACGTCGGTAAGCAATCTATTTGTTCGACTCCTCCAAGATGGTGACTAGTCGGGTCTCCCGTCGAACAGACATGGCCATCACACTACACGACGTTCTCGTCACGGCAGCCGAGGAATACGGGGCGCAGAGCGAACCGCTCTGTGCAGAGACGATTGCATGCTCGCTCGGCACGTCGGCGTCGCAGATCTGTCCGATGGTCGATGCGTTGTGTGAAATCGAGTTCCTCGAAGCGACTGACGACGGGTATCGGCTAACTGTAACCGGCCGGGAGTTCCTCGAACTAGATATCGACATCGAAGACATCGCGGTCGTCGATATAGTTGACGACCAGTACACCTGAGACGGACGGTTGCAGCCGTTTGGGTTTGTAGGATAGACTACACGCTACTGTTATAGGTCTCTCGAACACAGTGTCGGGTACGATATGAGTCCAGACGACGCTGGTAGTGACGGGAAACAGCTGTCGGGGGCGGGCGACGAGCGCGAGCCGATCGACCTGCTCGACCGGGAGTACGGAATCTATCGCTGTGTCGACTGTGACAACGTCGTCCTCACGATGCAGGACTGCGACGGCGGCATGACCTGTCACGGTGAGACGATGGAGCGAGTGACCGAGTCGTCGCTGTCGATTCGCCCGCCCGACATTCGTGAGGTCCTGCTCGATGCGTTCGGACTGCCCAAGGCCGGTCTTGACATCTGTCTGTGCGTGATCGGTGACGGGCCAATTTCACCGAGAGAACTTGCGAACCGACTCGACTACGACGAGGGCACAGTCAGAAAATATCTCAACGAACTCGTCGAATTCGGACTTCTCCAGAAGTCGCAACTCAATCGCGAATCCGGTGGCTTCGTCAACGTGTATCACTCGATCGAACTCGACGAAATGCGCGAGGAGACGCTCATCGGGTTCTACGTCTGGGCCGGGGAGGCGGCATCCCTGATCGAGGAAGCGAATCTCACCAAAGAGGACTACCAGAACGCCGATTACGAGCACGGGCTCACCGAGGTGTTCTGGGAGCAGTTCTCGGCAAACCGAACCGGCGAGTGAAACGGATATAAAAACCTGTCGGTGATCTGGGTTTCGGTTGCGCATCCGAGATGGGTTAAGTACCGTTCCCGGTGACGATACGTCTATGAGTTCGGAATCACAGACCCTGTCCTGGAACCGATCGGGCGCTGTCGACCAGCCCTACTTCGTCGATATCGACGAGGTGTTCGACAACGTTACCAGTCTCCTCGGCCGGAAGTGGCACCTCCGGATCGTCTACTATTTGCTGGATGACGGGCCGATGGGATTCAGCGCCCTCAAAGACCACCTCGACGGCGTCTCCTCGAAGATGCTCTCGGAGAGCCTTTCGTCGCTCGAAGAACACGATATCGTCGCTCGCGAGATTGTCAGCGATCAGCCAGTCCGCGTTGAGTACTCGCTGACTGAGAAGGGAGCGGCGCTCGCGCCCCTCCTTGACGACATCGTCCAGTGGAACTCGAACTACGACCTGGAAGCCCCGGAGGATCGATGACGACCCACTACGACGTGCTCGTGATCGGCGGCGGGACCGGCAACAACGTCGCCGCTGCAGCGGCCGACGCGGGGCTCGAAACAGCACTCGTCGAACCGGGTCCGCTCGGCGGCACCTGTTTGAATCGCGGCTGTAACCCTTCGAAGATGCTGATTCAGGCCGCAACGGCCGCGAACCACGTCCGCGACGCCGAGAAATTCTTCCTCGATGCGTCGATCGAGGAGATCGACTACGCGGCGATCATCGACGACATGGACGAGACACTGTCGCCGCTGGCTGCGGGGATGGAAGACAGCTACCGAGAGAAAAACCAGTTGACGCTGTACAAGCACGAAGCGACCTTCGTCGACGAGCGAACCGTCGAGGTCGACGGCGAACGGCTCAGTGCCGACAAGGTCGTCGTCGCCGCCGGAAGCAGGCCGCTGGTCCCGCCGATCGAGGGCCTCGATTCGGTCGACTACATGACGAGTCAGGACGCGCTCTACCGCCGAGAACAGCCCGATTCGCTCGTGATCCTCGGCGGTGGCTACATCGCCGTCGAACTGGGCTACTTTTTCGAATCGCTGGGAACGGACGTGACGATCGTGGAGATGCTCGACACGCTCGTCCCCCGCGAGGACCCGGACGTGGCCGAGGCGTTCACGGAGATCGGCAGTCGTCGCCACGACGTGTACACGGGTCACCGCGCGACCGCCGTCGAGCAGGACGGCAGCGACGTGATCGTCCACGCCGAGACCGAGGACGGCGACGAGATCGCCGTCACAGCCGACGACATTCTCGTCGCGCTCGGCCGCCGGCCCAACACCGACACGCTCGATGTCGACGCGGCGGGCATCGAGACCGACGACAACGGCTTCGTCGTCACGAACGACCACCTCGAAACGTCGGCCGAGGGCGTCTGGGCACAGGGTGACATCGCGGACAACGCGATGTTCAAGCACTCTGGCGACTACGAGACCGAGGTAACGATCGAGAACGTCGTCCATGGTGGCGACCGTGTGGCCGACTTCACCGCGATGCCCCACGCAATCTTCACCGAGCCACAGATGGCCGGGGTCGGAAAGACCGAAGCGGAACTGCAGGACGAGAATCGCCAGTACGTCGTCGGCCGCGAGGAACTGCCCGACACCCCGATGGGACGGGCGAAGAAACTCGACGACGGCTTCGTGAAGGTACTGGCCGCACCCGATGGCGAGATCCTGGGCTGTCACGCGCTGGGCTACGAGGCGTCGACGATGATCCACGAGGTCGTTGTTGCGATGCGAGCCGGGTCCGGCCGCGTCTCCGATATCACCGACACCATCCACGCCCATCCGACGCTGAACAAGGTCGTCGAGTACGCGTTCGACGACGTGGAACTGGCGTAATCGCGCGCTTATCTCGTTTCTTCGAGGAACTCGCTCGCTCGCTTCTCACCCAGTTCCCGCAGTTCGTCGAGGAAGTCGGGATCGCGGTCGACCTTCGTCGAGCAGTGGAATCGCTTGCCCATCTCGATGCGACGGATCTCGGTGTGCTGGAACTCGTCGGCCGGGAGCTTGCCGGTCTCGACCCAGTCGTTGACCCGCTCGATGAAGCCGAGCTCCTGGTTCAGCGAGATATTGCCCGACAGCTCGTTTCGTCGGTCGGCGATCACCTCGCTCGTCGTCGGCTCGCCCTCGAATCGCTGTGGGTTCACTTGGATCACCCACAGCTCTTCGGGTTTCCGACCCGGTGGTAGATCCATCAGGTCACCCACAGGGGGATTCTGGGAGAAGAGTCCATCCCAGTGGTAGTGACCGTGGATCTTCACGGCCTCGAAGAGGTTCGGCACCGCTGCGGAGGCCAGCACCGCCTCGACAGTCACCGCTTCGTTGCGGAACGTCTCGAAGATGCCCTCGTTGATATTGACCGTCCCGACGACGAGTTCGGGGGCATCACGCCGACAGAGTGACGGGATCTCTTCGAAGTCGATGTACCGTTCGAGGACGGTTCGAATCCGCTGCTTCCCGAGTTCCGGGAGTGGGATCTGAGAGGGGCTGACCGACGGGATTGCGAAGCCGGCGCTCTCCATCCGCGAGATACCGGTCGCCCAGGTGTTGAGCCACCGGTCCTGCGGGCCGTCGACGGCCATGTCGTCCCAGATACCGTCGAGGATCCGGCGCGCTTTCTCGGCGTCGCCGGTGAGCAGGCCGTACCACATCGCCAGCGCATTGAACGCGCCACCCGAGGAACCACTGACCCCGACCAGCTCGTAGTTCTCGTCGTCCCAGTCTTCGAGGAGCCGCCGCAGGACACCACAGGTGAAGGCGGTGTGGCTCCCACCGCCCTGACAGGCGATCGCGACCCGCGTCGGCGCGTCGTCCGCTGCCTCGTCGTCACTCATACGTGTGGGTGTAGCCGCCGTCGAAGAGGAGATCCGCGCCGTTCAGATGTTTGGCGTGGCTGGAGAAGCCGAATGTAAAGAGATTCGCCACTTCGGCGGGCGTCATCATCTCCTTGGTCCGGGCCTGGCCGAGCATCACGTCTTCGATGACTTCTTGCTTCGAAATCCCCCGTTCCTCGGCGGTGTCCTCGATCTGATCGACCATCAGCGGTGTGAGAACGTAGCCGACACTGACCGAGAACCCCCGAAGCGCGCCCGCCCCCTCTGCCGCGATTGCCCGAGTCAATCCCGTCAGACCGTGCTTGGCGGTGATGTAGGCCGGTTTGTCCTTGGTTGCGTAGTGGCCGTGGACCGAGGACATGTTGCCGATCGCGCCGACACCGTCGTCGGTCGCCTCAATGTGGGAGATGGCCTCCTGTGCCATCTTGAACGGCGACCGCAACATGATATCGGTCAGCAGGTCGTACTTCTCCATAGGGAACTCGGCGATCGACGCGATGTGTTGCATCCCGGCGATGTTGGCGACGTAGCGAAGCGTCCCCTCCTCGGCCGCCGCAGCGACGACGGCTTCCACGTCGTCGTCGTCCGTAAGATCGGTCTCGACTCCATGGTACTCACCGTCGGCGTCGAAGGAGTCGACGAGATCGCCGGTCTCCGCGAGTCCGTCCGCGTCGATATCGGCACCGACCACGGTGAGCCCGTTGACGGCGAGTGCGACGGCCGTCGCCTGTCCGATACCGGACGCCGCACCGGACACGACCGCGACGTTGGCGGTTTCGAAGTACGGGTCGTCGAGCCGCAAGAAATCGTCGGCACTCAGTTCTGGCGCGCTCAGTTCTGTTTCATCAGCCATCGTACATTAGGGTGACACGTCGAACGCATATAACCGCATCTCACGTCGGAGTAACGCCGTCGGTGCGTCCTGGGACTGTATCCTCCATGTTACACCGTTACTTACGAGTTAGCGAGCTACTATACGTAACCAGCTGTTAGTTAGTAATGTACAGCGAGACCAAATCTATGTCCACGAGCACGACCGACCGGCACGACAGATACCCGACCGACGGACCGAATGCGGGAGCCTACGACCGATACACGTACGTCACGACTGGCGAGGACGTGATTCTCTACGACGAGGAGTGTATTGAGGCGTGGATCCAGACATCGACGACGCTCGATCTCGAAGCGTGGCGTTGACAAGCTGGTAACGGACGGTCTGACAGTGCGGGTGTCCATGCGCTCGACCCAGACGGATTATCCCGCCGTGAGGCGAGAGCCCACCCGATTACGTACTGTTGTCGCGATCCTCAGTCACTTCGAAGTCTGCGGTGAGTGCTTCGAGGCGTTCGGCCTTCTCTGAGAGCGTCATAATCTGTTCGGTCACGGACGTAATCGAGGCGGTCTGTTCCTCCGCTGCGGCCGCGAGTTCTCCGGTCTCTTCAGCCGTGTCGGCACCGATTTCGCTCACGTCGTCGACCATCGCGACGATCTCGGAGGTGGCCGATGCTTGCTGATCGGTCGCCTCGTTGATGGCGTGGATACCGTCGTTGGCCTCTTCGACGTGGCTGACGACGTCCTCGAAGATCTCCTTGGTCTCTTCGACGCTCGTGGCACCGTCGAGCATCCGCTTGCGGGCCTCGTGCATATCAGCTGCCAGCTCGCCAGTCGATGCCTGTACCCCGCGGATGATCCCTTCGATCTCTTCGGTCTGTGCCGAGGTCTCCTCGGCGAGGTCTTTCACTTCCTCGGCGACGACCGCGAAACCATCGCCGGCGTCGCCTCCACCGTTGGCGTGCGCGGCCTCTATGTTTGCGTTGAGCGCAAGCAAGTTCGTCTGCTTGGCGATGTCGTCGATAAGATCGATTATTTCGCCGATCCGCTCCATCTCGTCGTCAAGCCGACTGACCTCTTGAGCGACAGTCTCGACCTCGTCTGCAACGCTCGCGATCTCGTCGGCCGCGACCGTCGCTTGCTGACAGCCCTCCCGTCCGAGGTCGGCCGCCGAGGAGGACTGATCGGCGACTTCGTCGGACGACGCCGCAATCTCTTCCACGGTGGCGGAGAGATCGCTGATCTCGCGGACGGCGTCTGAGAGGTACTCGTCTTGCTCCCGGGCCCCGTCGGCGATCTCCTGTGTCGTTGTCGCCACCTCCTGACTCGTCGTCTCGATCTCTTCGGCACTCGTACATATCTGATCGGCCGACGTGTCGACTGTCCGGGCGAACTGACGGACGCTGGCGACGGTCGCCTCCAGTTCCGATAGCATCTCGTTGGTCCGTTCCGCGATGTCGACCATCGCTGGATGGTCAACGTCGGGATCGAGACGCTGTGTGAGGTCTCCCTCGGCCGTGCGCTCCATCACCTCGCGGAACTGTTCGGCCTGTCTGTTCAGTTCCGTCGCCATGGCTTCGGCGTCTCTCTGGGCGGCTTCGGCGTCGTCGCGTGCCGATTCGAGGTCGCCGATCGACGACTGGAGGTCCTGCCGGGTCGTCGCGATAGCGGTCCCGAGCGGACCGGGCACTGTCCGATCGAACACGTCTGCATCGAACCGCTGGGCCGCCAGCGCGTCGACTTGCTCACCGACAGTCGCGATGTACTCCCGTGTCTCCTCGAACGCCGTCTGTACCTCCCCAAGTTCGTCGATCCGGTCCGACTCCGGAACCCCTGTTCCGATATTGCCATCGGCGATCGCCGTCGCGGTCGCAGCCAGGTCGTCCAGTGCTTTCGCCGTCGGTCTCCCGATCGTGAGCCCGAGGACGAGGAACCCGAGCACCGAGATTCCGACGAGGACGCCGATGTTGCGCGTGATGGTCTGCTGGAGTGCGAACGCGTCGCTCTTCGGGGTCCGCGTGGTCACTACCCAGTCGACACCCTCGATCGGGGCGTACCCGATCGCGGTGGTCCCGTTCTCCCCGTCTCGTTCGGTGTAGCCGGTCGTGCCGTCGAGCCCCCGCTGGATTGCAGTGGCTTCGACGCCAGTCTCGGACGCCGCGTTCTGGGTCAGGATCTCGTCGCGGTGGTGGCTCATCACGATCGTGCCGTCGCTGTTGACGACACGCGTGATCGTCTCCTGGCGTTGTTCCGGGAGTCGATCGGTTCGGGCCCCGACGTTGACCATGAAGACGAGCACCCGATCTGGTTTCGTCTCGATCGGACTGATGACCGCGACAACCGGCTGCTCCACGCGCGGTCCCGGGAAGGCGTCGGTCACGACCGGTTCGTCGCCGGACACCTCGACACCGCCCTGTGCCCACGGGACGCCCTCCGCTTCGGGGTTGACACCGACGAACGCATTGTTCGAACTCGCCAGAATCTGGGGTTGTGTCGTATCGAGGTAGTGCAGCGCCATCACCGACTCGTCGAGCGTCCCGTCGATGGCTTTCGCCTTCAGGTACGCCTCGACAGCCTCGGTATCACCGTTCTCGATCGGGCCAGCCTCCGCTGTGAGCGCGACCTCGGACCGCAGACCGTCGATCCACGCCCCGAGGTTCGCCGACTGTGCCGCCGCGCTCGATTCGAGGCGCCCCTCGGTCGTCTGGCGAAGCTGTGCTTCGGTCTGGAGGAATGTCGCAGCCCCGAGACCGCTGACGAGCACGAGGACCACGGCACCGACGACGAGGAACTTGCGTGCGAAACGTCGACGAATCCGGTCCGGCACGAGCGAACCGAGCGATCGCTGCATGGGCAATCACTACACGTCGCTATTCAAAAATCGAGAGTATGTCTGATGTGAGCGGGTTACGCAGACGAAACGGGAGCTATCAGGCGCTCGGATCCCGCGGTCGGTTACTGGGAGGAATCCCTGTTACGCCGACCGCAGTACGCCTTTTTTGTGTCGCAAGCTTGCTCAATGGTAGTACAATAGTGATCGGGAGAACGACGACGCACGCACTGCCATGACGAGTGTGGAAACCGACGACGGGCGGACCGAGGCCTCGGTAGCGCTCGGTTCGAACCTTCGGAGTGCCCTGCGCGAACTCGTCAATCAGGAGTTCGGCTACTCGACGGGGTATCTCACCGCGATCCTCAACACCTGTCTCTTCGCTCCCTCCCTGCTCACCTTCTGGTTCGTCAACGGCGTCCTCGATTTCTCGACCGCTGTCGCGATCGGTGCCGTTGCGACGCCTGCGGGCCTCCAGGTGCGCCTGCTGGCGTACCTCCTTCTGGTGCCGGTGTTCCTGCTTGTCCGTGTGGTCGTCCATCTGCTCCACCCGACGCATCGACGGCAAGTGCTGGCCGGCTCCTGTCCGGACACACGGCTCATGAGTCTCGACTGGTTCAGTATGGGCATCCTCGCGACTGGACTCCCGCTCGCAGTCCAGCAACTCGGTCCCTGGATCGCGATGAACGGGATCATCGTCTTCGGCGTGTTCGGCCTGGCGCGGTTCGTCCCGTCGTCGCTGGCCGGCCGCGTCAAGATCGGTGCGATCGTCCTCGGTGTTGTCGTCTTCCTGTTCGCGAAGTACGGGGCGGTCGTCCCACTCGTCCCCGCACCAGAGGTCGTTCTGGGACCCATCGCAACGCTGACGCTCGCCAGTCCCGATGTCGAGTGGCTGTTCCGACTGTTCAACAGCGTGCTGTTCGGGCCGGTCGTGGTCGGAACCTTCGGCGTCGTGATGAATCATCTCCTGACACGGCCGGAACTCACTGATATCCCGCTCCTGCGCCACACGCTGCCCCGCCGGGACCCGGATCCGGTGGTCGTGACGAATGCTGCCCTGGGAACCACGTTCTACTTGTTGATCGTCACAGCGACAACTGGGCGCACAATTCTTCTACCCTAAATCACTCTGTTGTCCCCCGAGGGAGTGCATTGGAAACCCCCCTACCACCAGATAGACGCGAGATTCTGGCTTAAAAATTCGTCAGCGACTGCTCATCTCTCAGAATATAACCTAATCTGGTCAATTAGATCCAGTACCAACCCAGAGGGGGTCAATTTATTTCAATATCATCTAAGACATCTATAGTCGACGTTTCAGGTTGATTCGTCACTGTCCGATTGTTGTATGGTTTCTAGTTTGTCAAGCAGATCGTCTGTGGAAGCACCTGTCTCGAATCTCACCTCGCCTTCGTGTTCGTTTTCGTGGATGGACACGCCCTCGCTGTCGGCATCAGCATCTACATCCTGATTCTGCTGCTCGGACTCGTCGTAACTTCCAAAACCCATGGGAGTAGCTATCTCAGCGACCAACAAAAAGTGACTAGTGGGGAAATTCGGCTACTACTTCTATGAGTGTTATTCCCGCGCACAGAAGATGGTACAGAAGGTATAAAAGAACCCGTCGACGAGGAGAGGACAGCGGGATAGGATAGTCCGGAGATTCCGCTGGGCTCATGACCCGGAGATCGGTGGTTCAAATCCATCTCCCGCTATTACTCAGGTGAAATTTGACATTTCAACAGAATTTTGTCTATCTCCATCAAAATATATAAACTGTGTGTCTCGATTTGTTCCTCGCAGATCAATAAGGTATATGCGGGTGGCATGACTTTCCTATGTACACCGGGATATTCGCCGCTGCCCGATGACGCCTTTTGGCTGAGGGCGACTTGCCACATGTGATAGCCATCTCATGTAGCACTTCCGCGCTAGGCATTCGCGGAAGTAAAAATCGAGCCAGCGTACTAGTTCGCTGGACTCGGTCTGCTGTCAATCCTTTTATTGACGAAACGAGCAGACTGGTGTCTCCAGTCGGTAAGGATCGGCACTATGACGCCGATCTAGCCGAGAGCTATCGATGAGGGTTTGGCTCCCTGCTACTGTCGCCTGTCACGCTGGCAGCGGTCGAGACCTCATACTCGGGGATATGTTCGTTCTTGTCCTTTTCCCAATTCTCACCCATATATTGATTTTACTATATTTTGAACTCAGTCGCATTCCCCGGAATCGACAGGGTTAATTGGGAAAACTGATGGGTGTGTATGTGAGCGATCGATATCAGTTCTACCCCCTATATCTGACTCGATTCGTCGGCAGCCTCGGCTTCATAACGCTCCTGACGCTCCTGCCAAACTACATTGAACAGCTCGGTGCAACGGGTCTCGTCGTGGGCCTGTTCGTGACGGCGCTGGGTATCGGTCGGACGGCGGCGCTCGTCCCGGTCGGATGGGCCGCAGATCGCTTCGACAAGCGTCTTATCCTGTTGCTCTCGATGCTCCTCAGCGCTGTCTCCTATGCGCTCTTTATTGTCGTCGACTCCTCAACGGGATTCATCCTCGCTCGAATTCTCCAGGGACTCGGGATAGTCGGAACGGGGACTATCAGTCTCGCACTCGTCGGAGACCTTGCCGCGGCTGACGAGCGGGCCAATCAGATCGGGAAGTACAATTCTTGGCGGATGGCCGCTGGGATCATCGGGACCCTCGGTGCAGGTGTACTTTACGACGCATTCGGCTTTGATCCGATCTTCGTCGTCCTCGTTGTCCTCTTTCTCGTCGCCATCGTCGGCGTGTGGTTTCTCGTCGAATCTGACCATACGACAATCAAAGAGTTCGCGTTCTTCGATCTTGCACTCAACGATCGGATCCTCACCGTTACGAGTTTTCGCGCACAGTACGCGATATCTGTGACGCTGGTCCGAAACTGGGTGCCGATCTTCGTCGGTGTTTCTGTTGCTCGGGGCGGGCTGGCGCTCAGTGCGACAGCCGTCGGGGTCGTCGTCGCTGCGGAGAAGTTCACCAATATGATCGCTCAGCCGTTCATGGGCCGCTTTTCGGATCGCTTCGGTCGTGGTCTGTTCATCGCGATCGGCGGGGCAGCCTACGGTATCATCGCGCTGGCTATCCCACTGTCCCCATCTGTCGGCGAAACACTCGGACTTTCGACGACGCTCCCGGTGCTCGGAACGATGCCAGGTGTCTTCTTCGTTGTACTGGTGCTGAACGGCCTACTAGGCTTTGCTGACAGTGCCCGTGAACCAGCCAGTATGGCACTCTTCGCTGACGAGGGGAAGGGCAGTGGAATAACGAGTAGTATCGGAATTCGCGGTCTCGTCTGGCGGCCAGGCGCGCTGCTTGCACCCTTGCTCGGTGGCTACCTCATGGATAGCGTTGGAATGGCGTGGGTCTTCCTTGTTGGCGGGGGCACCGCCCTAATTGGCGTCGCAACGTTCCTCGGGATCATCTCCAGGCGATTCGGTGTGCGAGAGCTAGCACGATGGTAGCGACAGTGGAGATTGATTCGAGCTAAACCACGGCAATCCTCGGGGTCGTATAGAACTCTTTGATCTCCGCGATGAAGATACGCTCCGCGTCTCGAATCACGTGACCCCGAGACGGTTCACTCGACGAGAGTGATCCGGTTGCCGTTACTGGTCACGTGGAGATCGCGACCGAGTTTGTAGCCCTGATCCGTCGCCAGGTCGACGTAGCCGGAGAAGCCGCCCATATCTTGGTGGGCCGGAATGATGTTGTGTGGCTGGAGTGCGTCGAGCATCTGGTAGTGGCCTTCTTTGCGGAGATGGCCGGAGACGTGGATGTCGTCGTAGATGCGCGCGCCCTGCATCTTCAGCAGCGATTCAGCCTGATAGCGCTGTCCCTCGTTGGTCGGCTCTGGAATGATCCCCGCGGAAAAGATGACCTTATCGCCGTCGTCAAGTTCGAACGTCGTCTCGCCACGCCCCATCCGGGTGAGCATCGCGCGTGGTTCGCCCTGATGACCGGTTACGATTGGCAGGTATTTTTCTTTTCCCTCTTTCATGATGCGCTCGAACGCGCGATCGACGGACTTGCGGTGGCCGTACATCCCGAGATCGTCCGGCAGCGAGACTGCGTCAATTCGATTTGCCGTCCCGGAGTACTGTTCCATCGAGCGGCCGAGGAGGACGGGCTGTCGGCCGATCTCTTGCGCGAATTCGATAAGCGACGACACCCTGGCGATGTGGGAGGCAAACGTCGTCGCGACGATCCCGCCGTCGTAGTCTTCCATGCTCAGCAAGACGTCCCTGAGCTGACTGCGAGCGACAGATTCACTTGGTGTTCTTCCTTTTCGGTTCGCGTTGGTACAGTCCTCGATATAACAGAGGACGCCTTCGCGACCGAGTTCTCGAAACCGTTTCATGTCGATGGGATCACCGAGGACTGGCGTGTGGTCGATGCGCTTGTCCAGTCCGTAGACGATCGCCCCTTCCGGCGTGTGTAACACGGGATTGATCGCGTCGATCGTCGAGTGCGTGACGTTGACGAACTCCAGTTCGCACTTATCTCCGATGGACATCGTCTCGCCCGCTTTCATCTCGACGAGGTCGTTTTGAACGTGGAACTTGTTCTCATCGTTGATTTCTTCTTCGACCAGTGCGAGCGTGAACGGCGACGCGACGACGGGCGCGTCGTAGCGGTGTGCGAGCTTCGAGATCGCACCGATGTGGTCGAGGTGACCGTGTGTCGGAACGATCGCCGCGACGTCTCCTTCGAGTTCGGACATGATGCGATCGTCCGGGATCGCTCCCATGTCGATGAGATCGAGGGAATGCATCCCCTCCGTCTGGATGTTGTCGTGAATCAGTACCTTCGAGAGGTTCAGGCCCATGTCGAAGACGACGATGTCGTCTCCGGCACGGACAGCCGTCATCTGGCGTCCGACCTCCTCGTAGCCGCCGATCGTTGCGATTTCGATTTCCATGTGTCTGATCCGATCAGGGCGATCCCAGAACTCGAAGAGGAGTCCGCCGTGACACGGAGAGCAGGACTGAATCGGTATCCGGAGGACCGAACGTCGGACGACAGCGTTGTCCCCCGATACGACGACCTGCCCGGGGACAGCACGTGTTTCGGTTATTTGTGAAACGGGCGGCCCGACGTAAATACCCCGTGGAAGGGGGTTGGACACGTTAGGAAGACTGCAACCACCGGGCAAAGGCAAGTATTGCGCGGCGGGGTTCGCGAGACGGGCTGTCAGGACTCGCGCCACTTGTGACCGCACTCGACGCAGGTGAACAGCCGAACCTCGTAGGAGCCGCCCGGCTTCGGCATCATCTCGTAGTAGGCCCGGTCGCTGTCGCAGTCGTCTGCCGGACAGGACTCCTGCATCGTCTCGGTGGAGTCCTGGGTCGCGTCGGCCACGGCGGGTGCCCCGTCGTCCCGCTGTCCATCCTGGGTCGTCATCGCCGCTTATGCTTGGGAGTCCCGCGATTCTTCGTTCTCACAGGAGCGACACACCCACGTGTCGCCCTCCGTGTGCATCAGCGAACCACACTCGTCACAGAATTGTATATAAACGAGGAATACACGATTGTCGGCTATATGTCTTAACTTCAGATCCGGCGTGGATTTCAGGCACCTGCTCGTGCTGACTGTACTGCGTAATCCAAGAGGGAACCGGCAACGTTTGATTTTCGATCAAGATCTTCGCGTCGATACGTTTTGGCACATCCCAAGAATCGACCGGGCTGGCCGCAATTTGCAGTGATCCAGAACCGCATTTGGGATCCCCTGATAGGCTTTGCAGGGCCGTTGGCTCACAGAGTTTGTTTCCCTAGCGCACTCGCAGCGAGTTCGACCGCGAGTTCTGCAGTCCTGTTTTGCTCGTCGAGGATTGGATTGACCTCAACGAGTTCCAGTCCACAAAAGTCGCTCTCCTGCCTGATGTGTCTGCCGAGGAACTCCATCGCCGCGTGGGCTTCCCGATACGAAACACCACCCTGAACCGGTGTGCCAACACCAGGAGCCTCCGTGGGATCTAGCCAATCTAAGTCGAGGCTCACGTGTACGCCGTCTGTCCCGTCCGTCACAACATCGATTGCATCAACGACGACATCAGTGATCCCACGTTCGTCGATGTCGGACATCGTGTACACCGTGATGTCGCTCTCTCGGAGCGCTTCGCGTTCTTCGTCGTCGACGCTTCGGGCCCCGATCAGGGCAACGTTCTCAGCGGCAACATTCGATGCCTTGGCCCACCCTGCATCGGCGAATTCGTCCTCCCCGAGGATCCCAGCCAGTGACATCCCGTGGATGTCTCCGCTCGGGGATGTTGTTGGCGTGTTGAAATCGCCGTGCGCGTCGAACCAGATAATGCCGAGAGAGTCATATTGATTGAGTCCACCGACCGTCCCCATCGCAATCGAGTGGTCGCCTCCGAGTACGAGCGGGAACTCTCCCGCTTCGACGGCTTCTGCGACAGCGACCTCAAGTCGTTCGCACATCGCTGCGACTTCGGGAAGATGCTTCGTGTCGTCGGTGGTCCCGCTAGTGATCCATTTGCGTTGCTTGGTCTGCGGTACCAGAACGTTCCCGTCGTCAAGACAAGAGATGCCGAGCGCTTCAAATTCGTCGGCCAACCCCGCATATCGCATCGCCGAAGGCCCCATATCGACGCCTCGACGATCGGCACCGAGGTCCATCGGGGCTCCGATGACCCGAATGGTCTCTTTCATTATCCTCATCTCTTTCCGCGAGCTACAAAAATCGCTACTTTCCGTTGTCGTCTGCTCTATTAGGTCGAAAGGTCCCCAGTCAGTGTGCGTGTGCTGTATGCGTTTCCAAATCGGAGCGGAACCAGAAGCGTTTACTCTCGGAACTCGCAGTATAACTTGTATTCCTGCAGTGGCTTGCACAGCGGTCGCGGTTTCCCAATCAGTGCCTGATATCGCCCCCTCATGAGCTACGAAATACATCTAATCGGCGGCGGGACAGTCGGACGACGGATCACCGATCGGCTCGAATCTCGTGGTGATTCAGTCGTCATCATCGAGTGCGACAACACTCGTACGCAGTGGCTCCGAACAGAAGGATACGATGTGTTCCACGGCGATGGAACGGATCATTCGACACTTGAGGAGGCTGCCGTTGGAGATGCTGACATCGTTGTCGTCGCGACGGGCGACGACGATACGAATCTCTTGGCTGCTCAGCTCGTCCGCAACCGTTTTTCACCAGACGAAGTCATCGTTAGAGTGAACCGGCCCGCGAATCAGGAGCCGTTCGAAGATCTCGGTATTCAAACGGTCTCACAATCAGATGCGACCGCTCAGTTGATTGATAGCCATATTGAATCGCCAGCTCTCACCCAGTGGATGGAGTCAACCAGTAGCAGTGGCGATGTGCAGGAGGTCGCAATTGACAACGAGGATCTGATCGGTGCGACGATCAGTGAACTAGATAGCCGACTCCCTGATCAGGTGTTACTCGTGATGGTTGGCGAAAGCGGTACTGCACATCTGCCCGACAAGACTGAAACCGTCAATCGAGGCGACCATGTCACAGTTCTCGGAACCAGAAACGCCGTTCAAAAGGCGATAGCCGAACTCACGAACGAGGAAGCTTCGCTGAGCGATACGGAGACTAAGGAACGCTGCTTGAATGGATAGGCCTCACTCTCCCATCGTCCGGCAGTCCGTTGACAAGGCACCCTCTGAAGCCCTTGCAAGTCATACCGACAAAGAAAGACTCCATGAATGATCGTTTCGACTGGTTTGCTCTCTCCCCCACACGATCACTGCTGACGCTGTTCACTCTGTGAGGGACGAGGTTCATCGCGAGTGAGTGTTACTTCAACCACAGTTACCGGTATGTTTGTCGCACGCTATCTCCGTCTATTCACAATGTCTGACGAACACCCATCTCCGGTTGGAGGCGACAATGCTGTCCGTGTCCTGTACGCCGGAGAGGACGAGTCGACCATACCGTCCATCTCGCTCAACGACGACGCCGTTCGGACTGAATCAGAGCAGGATCCGGAAATTATTCTCGAACGCCTCCAGAACGGCTCGTTCGATTGTCTGGTGAGTCGCCACTCACTCTCGGACTGGGACGGACTCTCGCTTGTCGAGGCAGTCCGGAGCGAGGACCCGTGGTTTCCCGTTGTTCTCGTCGCGATCGACGGAAGCGAGGAACTCGCTGCAGACGCGATCAGTGCCGGTGTGACCGAGTACGTTCCAGTCGACAGTCCCTCGCAGCTGTCGATTACACTCGGAGGTCGAGTGGCGACGGCGATCGAACGCTACCGCGACTGGCGTTCTGGCGGCAATGAGCGGTGCGACAGTTCGCTCCGACGGGTCTCCGAACGGTACGAGAAGATCTTCGAATACAGTAACGACGCGATCATGCTCGTCGATATGGACCAGGAGCAGTTCCTCGAAGTAAACACCACTGCCTGTGAGATGCTCGGATACGATCGCGAGGAATTGCTCGCGCTGGAGCCGTCTGATATCTACCCGGACGATATCGGCAAGCTCCGCTCCGAGTTTCTCTCCGAGGTTCGTTCCGAGGGAGCAGGCTTCACCGAAGATATGACGTGCCTGACGAAGAGCGGTGAGGCGGTACCGACGGAGATTTCGGCCGCGATGCTGGACACGGAGTCGGCCGCTGAGTCAACAACGATGGTCGCGATACTCCGGGACGTGTCTGAACGGGAGGCGTACCGGGAGGAACTGGAACAGGAGATCGAACGCCTTGACCGGTTCACTGGTGTCGTCACACACGACCTCCGGAACCCGCTCAACGTCGCACTCGGGCGCTTGGAATATCTCCAGGGGGAGGGCAACGGGGAACACATAGAGGCTATCGAGCGCTCACTGGAACGGATGGAGCGCCTGATCGAAGACCTCCTCAACGTTGCTCATGGCGGTCAAATCGCGGACGACCTAGAACCGATCTCACTTCCCACGATCGTCGACAGCTGCTGGCAAAACGTCGCGACAGACGAGGCTCGTATCGTCGTCGAAACCGAGCGAACGATACTGGCCGATCGAACTCAACTCGCACAGATGTTCGAGAATATCTTTCGAAACGCGCTGGAACACGGTATTTCCGAGACCTCCGGGGAGCAGACGCCGGACACTGGAGAGAGAATGACCATCGTTGTCGGCGACCTGGCGGACGGGCTCTACGTCGCCGACGACGGTCCCGGGATCCCCCCTGAAGAACGCGAGCAAGTGTTCGAGGCGGGCTACTCGACAACGACGCAGGGGACCGGGTTCGGACTCTCGATCGTCCAGCGGGTCGCGGAGGCTCACGGGTGGACCGTTCGTCTCGCAGATCCTGACCAGTGCCGAGATACGGGGTCGGGGACAGGGCTCTCTGGTGCATGCTTCGAATTCACAGATGTCGATATCGTCGAGGACTCTTGATTCTTACCGAGATCGCTATTCAGGGACAGCGACCGTCCCAAATGGATTACTGTAGTCTCTTACCGGTGATCGCCGAGATGGGGGGCGACGATCACCGATAAATAGCTACATTAAACTGTATCTCCCTGATTTCGCCCACTCGACTGCTTCGGTACGGACCTCCGTCGTCAGCGTCTCTAACCCTCCCGTGTCGATCTTGCCGCGGATTGAGATGGCCTTGATACCGTCTGCGACGACCGCCCAGCGCTCGACGCCGACCTCATCCGCACGGGCCGCCGATCGCTCCCAGACCTCGAACACGTCGGGCGAGAACGGATCGTCCAGCTTGACGATGGTTACGAGGCTGTGTATGTCCTCGCTGTCGAGCAAGCGTTCGTACGTCTCGTACGCCTCCGCTCCGAACGTGTCGAGTTCCATCCCCGGGAGGAACTCCCAGATCATGACATCGTCGTCGACTTCGACCGTCCAACTGTCTCCGGAGTCGTGTGTGCTCATAGTGGTACGTTTCGTGACACACGACATAACGACTCCCCACCTGATTGAAACGAGGTGAGTCGCCAGTAACTCCCGCTAAGGTTCCGGGTCCGTCGAAGGAGCGCCGTACGGCATTGTACTGTCCATTGCGAAACGGGCGACGGACAGGTGGTTACGATTCCGATACCGGCTCACGTTCGTTTCACTGGACCTATTTGATCGAGCGAACGGTGTTGATAGCCATGGACGACTGGGAACGCGCACTCGAACGCCATCGCGAACAGAAGGACGAGTTCTTCGCGAAACACCCGAAATCCACACTCTCAGACGCCGAAAAAGACGACTTCGACGGTCTGAGCTACTACGATCCCGATTCGTCGTATCGGTTCGTCCTGCCACTCGACCGTGCAGACGACCCGGAGACCGTTCGGGTGCCCACGACCGAAGGCGGTAGCCAAGTGTACGAACGGTGTGGCAGTTTCGTCTTCAGTATCGACGGCGCGGAGCGCCACCTCTGGGCGTACCGAAACGACGACGACGAGCGTCTGTGGGTCCCGTTCCGGGACGCGACAAACGGCCAGACGACCTACGAGGGCGGTCGGTACATCGACCTCACGGCGGACGAGTGGCGCGACGGTGACTGGATCGTCGATTTCAATGCCGCGTACACGCCGTTTTGCGCTCACACGGATTCTTACGAGTGTCCCCTCGTTCCCGAGGCGAACACGCTCGACGTGGCGATCGAAGCCGGCGAACGCTACGAGCGCGCGTAGCGATCCTCTCGGTCTCGATGTTCTGACCGCTAGACGAGCAGTTCCAGCGCCAGCACGATCGCCCCGACGATGCCGAAGACGACGCCCAGCCCGGTCTCCATCAGTTCGCTCGGGATGTACTTGCCGACGCGTGTTCCGATGGTCCCGCCGATAAGGACGCCGGGGATCGACCAGGCCACGACGTACCAGACCGGCGTGGCAGTCAGCGCGTGAACGACCGCGCCAGCGACCGCCGTCACACCGAGGACGAACACGCTCGTCGCGACGGCGACCCGGGGCGGGATCCGACAGCGGACGATCAGCTGTGTTGTGACGATCTCGGGCAGGCCCGCGCTGATCAGGCCCGTAACGAATCCCCCGATCGTCGATAGCGTCACACCCGGGGCACGCCAGCAGGTGTCGTACGTGAACGTCTCTCCGTCGGCGCTCTCAATCGTGGTGGTACCGCGACCGTTGTTCTTTGTTTTCAGATATTCACCTTCACCCTCGCCGGGTTCGCAGTTCTCCGGTGCCTCGTAGTACACCAAAAATCCCCCGAGCAGGAGGAGCCCTGCACCGAAGATAATTTTGAGGAGCGTCGGGTCGACGTAGTGAGCCGCGAACGCCCCAACGATTATCGCTGGCACTGACCCCGCCAACAGGTACTTCGCCGTCTGGAAGTCGACGACACGCTGTTTGACGTACGATCGGAGGCCGTTGCCCATCCCGAACACCTCCGTTAGCAGGCCCGCACCGATCGCCTGCGATGGGGTGAGCCCGACGACGAGCATGAAGAATGGACTGAAAAACAGCGCCCCCGAGACGCCCGAGGAAAGCGCGACTGTCGCGAACACGATCGAAGTCGGAAACACCCACCAGTGGGCCAGGAACTGGTCGACGGGGAACCCACTCGGCGGGATCTGTCCAGAGACAACTGCCATCGCGGCCGCTCCCGCGACGCCGAGGACGACGAACCGGTTCCCGGAGACAGGCACCTCCATGTGTTTAGCCGAACAGTTCCGTGATCGTCTCGTCAGTGGGAGTCCAGCCGACAAATTCGCCACCTTCGAAAGAAAGTTCCACCGACGCGACATAGTTACACAGGCCGACGTAGAAGTCGACGAGGAGACCAATCGCGACTATCTCTGCAGGGTCGTAGGCAGTTTCCAGCGCCGCGTGAATCTGGTCGGTCACCTCGCCCATGGCAACTGCCTCGGCGTACTGAAGCAGGACGAACTCCGTGTCTTCGAACGAAGAGAAATCCCAGCCACCGATGGCCCGCATCTCCTCGGTCGCAACGCCCTTGTTCCGCGCGATATCGATGTGCTGGTGCCACTCGTAGCGCGCGCCACGCGCTCTGGCGACCGTCAGGATCACGAGTTCTTTCGTCCGGGACGTAAGCTGATCGTACAGCGTGTTCAGGTACTCCAGCGTCGCTTCCAGCACCTCTGGATTGTGGGCCCACACCCGGAAGATGTGCCTGTCGCCGAGGTAGTCGTCGGTAAACAGGTAGTGATACTCGTCGGGAATTGCATCCAGTTCGAGGAGGTCGAGTCGAGTCACACCCGATCGAACGCTCGGCCTCAAATTAACCGTAGCTCACCCGAGTGTAACGAGGTGAGGGTCCCGTACTGTCGCGCTCGATCGCCCAACAGTCGTCACTTCACGGTGTCGACAGCTGCCTTGATATCGTCCCATTCGGGCTGATCGGCTGGTTCTCCACTCACCCAGCTGTACTGGATCGTCCCATCGCGGTCAACGACGAACACTGAGCGACGAGCGATCCGTCTGTGTCCACGGAACTCTTCGTGGAGCGCGCCGTAGGACTCTGCAACACTGCCGTCGGTATCGGACAGGAGTGGATACTCTAGCCCTTCCTGCTGGGCGAACTCACGGTGGCTGAAACTCCCGTCCGTCGAGATACCGAACACGGTGATGTCGCTGTCGAGGTTGAACCACGACAGGTCGTGGAGGTCACACATATGTTGACGACACGCCGGATTGAAATCGAACAGATAGAAGTTCAGCAGTACGGGGCCGTCTTTGAGTGCCCCCGACAGACTGAACGACTTGATGTCCGTCGAGTGTCCGAGCTGGACGCCTGGTAGCACGAAGTCGGGCGCGTCTGAGCCACCTTCTAACATAATCGTTCTCTTCACATCTTGCAGGCTATTTCAATCCCGTCTAACCCAGAGGTAACGGACCTCCTCGAATCGAATCTGAATATCCTCACCAAGAGCTATCGAACGAGCGCTTCTGGGGACACTTTCTCGACCGACAATCATGGTGTGACTGTTAACTACTCCTTCCCACATCGTCACGACTGCGAAGACGCAGATCTCTACAGCGGGAGATACACGACACTAGCGCCGAGCACGAGTCCGTAGACGAGATGGAACAGGGTGAACATCCCGACCATCTTCGGCTCGGGCTCCATGGCGAGGACGACCCGCATCCAGAAGACGGCACCGACGACAGTCAACCCGAGCGCGTAGATGACGGCCCACAGCAGGCTCGTGCCGAGCGCACCGGCACCGACGCCGAGGCTCAAAGCTGTAACTCCGACAGCGAACACTGCACTGGCACCGATGCCGTACATCATATGCAATGCCATGCCCTGCATCATGTACGATTCTGGCCCCTCGTCGCCGACGTACTTCGCCCACAGTGCCGCCGTCGGTGGGGGTGAGTCGTCGCCGAGTCCCATCATGAATATCGTCATGACGATCGTTGCTACCAATCCGCCGACCAGACCGCTGAGTACACTTACCATGGTTCTATGCTGGCACAGATTTGTGCCAGATGTAACCTCCAGTATACGACACTCTCTTGTAACTGATAAACAGGCTGTAACGGCTATCACACACGGTTTCGCAATTGTAACCTCCTGTTCGGTCTGGTTGCACCGACGGGATACTCGTGTTACACAATCACTAGACATCTACACTCTGTCTCCCCTTCGGATTTGAACCAGGGCGAGACTCGACACTCACTGCGTTTCTCGCGAAGGATCTAAATCAGGCTGACTTCACCTCTCGCATCCGACTCCAACAACATAACCTCGATTCGTTCGTCGATTCGACCCGGTCGAAGGTCTGCAGATGCTTACACCCGCCTGCGGGGAATCGTTTAACAAACGCACGGTTAGACAGTGATCTCTCCGGGCAACGTTGAATAATGGACAGCGTCTTCTCGATCATCAAGCGGCGGTTTGGGTACGCTGCCGGGCCGAGCCCTTGAATTGTGAACCCCACGAACTGATGCTAACCGCCACCATCTACAATCCTGAATGAGCAATCAAGGAATTGCTACGCAGTCTGTGGATTCAATAAAGCAGTGTTGAGTCGGTCTCGAAGCGATGCACTTGGCCAAAGTACTGTTCGTTGATGTCGTTCTGTGTCACTGTTTCACACCATCGCGTTAAGTTTGGCGTGAATTGTGGTAGACAGCGAAGGCTTCGAGCCACGATTGAGCTGTCTCCATCGAGACATGGCTAAAACTATTCGCAAACGATGATGTTCGTCTTTCTACCTCCCAAAA